>OMFK01000018.1_pt1 | contig 166862 bp, 154 predicted proteins | sample 1645651 | NCBI WGS metagenome assembly OMFK01 (sample SAMEA103958124, study PRJEB25191) | human gut metagenome | biome: human-associated habitat [ENVO:00009003]; feature: intestine environment [ENVO:2100002]; material: feces | place: Germany | collected 2013/2015
GCCGTATCTCAGTCCCAATGTGGCCGTTCAACCTCTCAGTCCGGCTACTGATCGTCGACTTGGTGGGCCGTTACCTCACCAACTATCTAATCAGACGCGAGGCCATCTTTCAGCAATAAATCTTTGGTATTCCGATCATGCGGTCAGAATACATTATGCGGTATTAGCAGTCGTTTCCAACTGTTGTCCCCCACTGAAAGGCAGGTTCCTCACGCGTTACTCACCCGTCCGCCACTAAGTCATCCGTTCAACTTGACCGAAGTCTTGTATCGCAGAGCTTCGTTCGACTTGCATGTGTTAGGCACGCCGCCAGCGTTCGTCCTGAGCCAGGATCAAACTCTCTAAAATCTGTATCTAAACGCCTTTTGCGTTTAAACCTATTCCAGAGCTTGCTCGCTCATCTTCCAATACGCTTGCGTATTGCTGCGTTTTTCCGTGTTCCCTCACGGCGCTTCTTTTTTCGTGTCGCGCTCCACGTCCTCTTTCGTATCTCTACTCAAAAGTTTTCCGGGTCCTCTGTTTGCGTTGTTTAATTTTCAAGGTCCTCTGCGCTGCCATTACAAGCGGGTTTCAGCTTCTTCATAAAACAAAAAACCTGGTAAGCAGTTTTTTTGACAGCGTTAATTATTATACAGCGTTAAAACGCTGTTGTCAAGCACTTTTTTACTTTTTATTTGTAAATTTGCGCTTACTCTTCTGCTGCCGCTTCTTTGCGAGCAGCTTTTTAATTTTAACAAAGGAAAGGCTCTTTGTCAACCACTAAATATAGTGGAAATTATTTGAACAACACATGTTTCTTTACAAGCTGGGCAACATTTCTTAAACTGCAAAGCTTTCCTTTTTTATTGATAAATTTCGTATAACCTTTTACCTGTGTGGAAAAAATGATACTGCATATTTTAAAAAGGAGGATATATATGGCGATTAAATACAGCCGCAGTGTAAGAGCGGCGGCGCTCGCGCTTTTTCTTCTACTGCTTTTATTCTGCAGACAGGCAAGCCCTGCAAACGCGCTTTCAAAATATGGCTCTACAGGGGACGAAGTGGTCGCCGTTCAGACAAAGCTCAGGGAGCTTGGCTATTATAAGGGCAATATAGACGGCATTTATGGCAGCGGGACCAAATCCGCTGTTACAAATTTTCAAAAGGCAAACGGTCTTTCTGCCGACGGAATCGCCGGTTCCAAAACGCTGGCGGCATTAGGCATTACAAAAACTCCCACCAGCGGGGAATATACAGAATCGGAAATTGCGCTGCTGGCAAGAATTATCTCTGCAGAATCGCGCGGGGAGCCTTATGAAGGGCAGGTGGCTGTAGGCGCTGTAATCTTAAACCGCATCGCCCATCCTTCTTTTCCAAACACATTGTCAGGCGTAATTTATCAGCCCGGCGCTTTCAGCTGTCTGACCGACGGGCAGGTAAATGCCACTGTAACCGAATCTGCAAAAAAGGCCGCACAGGATGCGATTAACGGCTGGGATCCCTCAGGTGGTGCAATTTATTACTATAACCCCGCAAAGTCCACCAATAAATGGATCTTTTCCCGCCCTGTTATAAACACGATCGGTTCGCACCGTTTTTGCAATTAAAATTTTGTAATAACACTTGTATTTATGGCTGTTCTCTTATAATATAATAGTAATATGTAGGCTCAGACTTATTCTTAATTATTTACTAAAGAAAAGGAGAACCGCTCATGTATAATGGTTATCATCAAATGCAGGCTGCATACGCGCAGGCTCGGGCAAATAACCTGTCCTTGGTAAAAAGCTATTTTAAAAAGAAATCGATCCTTGCACTGGGAATTATTTTACTTGTGTCAGCTTTGTGCTCCATGGCATTAAGTTTTTTTGCTTCCGATGTTTACAAAACGATTCTGTCAGCCTTGGCAGAAGGAGAAAATCTTCTTGATACAATCGACAAAAATATTCTTACACAGCTTGGTTCAACCAGCAGCTGGTTTATGATCAGCATGAGTGTCGTTGGTTTTTTAATTTCTGTTTTGTTCGTCTCTTCCTTCTTTATTATTTATGCAAAATCAAAGAATGAAGATCCTGCCGTATCACCAAAAGCAGGTTTTACAATTTTATATGTATTTGCTATAATTGCACTTGTATTATCCAGTTTATACGCACTGCTATTCTCGCTGCTGTTTATTATATCCGGCGTTTTTACTTCTACGTTTTTCTCCGTAAATGGCGCTGTAAATAACTATAACGGCACGGAAGCACAGTTTGCAATATTTATTTCCATGCTTATTTTATTTATTTTTCTTGCAGTTATTTTTGGAATTTTACTGTTTTACACCATTAACGCGGTACGTTTTATAGGCTCTGTCCGATATACCCTTTCTTATCCGGATCTTAAGCTTAAAGGCGCAAAAGCCTTTGGCGTTTGCAATATTATTTTAGGTACTCTCTTGTCATTGGGTACGATTTTCTTTATTGTCATGGCTTGCGGCATTATTTTTGGGTATATTCCACAGGCATATACCGGTCCCGGCGTGTATTATGAAATACTTATGCCGGATTTACCGTTTCTCGTCCTATCGTTTGTTGCACTTATTTTATCATGTGTGTCCTATTTCCTTTATGGTGCTGTCTCCATCGGCTACGATACACATATGAAAAAGCATATACCACGGCAAACACCGCCTGCGGCAAATAGCACTTATACAGGAGCGCCCTTTTATCAAAGCCGTCCGGGTAGCGCCTCTTCCCATGGCGCATATACGTCAAACCGCCCGGCACAACAACCGCAACAACCTGCAAATCCTTATGCACAGCCGCAGCGTCCGGCAAACCCCTACATTCCGCCGGCGGCGCCGCCTGTGCCGCCCAGCACGCAAACCTCACCCATCCCCCCGGCCTCCACGCCGCAAAAAACCTCTGCAGAGCCTGTCCCTGCGGCGGTTACACAGCCGGAGCAGACGCAGACAAAGGTTTGCCCCCATTGCAAAACAAAGGCGGAAAAAGGCGATCTTTTCTGTCAGCAATGCGGTACAAAGCTTTCATAAAAAACAACTGCATAAAAGGGGGACTGCGCAGCGCGTGCGGTCCTCTTTTTTGTGCGACTGTGCATTGCAGGTAAAATAACAGCCCATATGAAAGGGGTTTTTCTATGGTTGAAAATTTTTTAACAGTCGGCACGCAGGTGTTGATTTTATTTATTTTGATTGGAATTGGCGTTCTCTGCGGCAAAATTCGCTTCTTTTCGCCAGTTACCGCAAAACATTTAACAAACATTGTTTTATATTTTGTAACACCGTGCGTCGTGGTTGACGCCTTTCATCGCGAATTTGAACCCGCATTGCTTATAAACCTGGGCATTACCGCCCTGTGCGCCGTATGCATCCATATATTCTCCATAGCGCTTTGCGCTGCTGTTTTTCGCGACAAAAACGCCTCCCGTCGCTGCGTATTGCGTTTTGGCGCAGTCTTTTCCAACTGCGGATTTATGTCAATCCCTCTGCAAGCGGCTCTTTTGGGCGGCGACGGTGTTTTTTACGGTGCAGCGTTTGTTGCAATATTTAATCTGGTTTTGTGGAGTTACGGCGTGCTTGTCATGAGCGGCGACAAAAAAACGCTTTCTCCTGTAAAGCTGCTTTTAAATCCGGGGGTGGCGGGCGTTGTCGCCGGATTTCTTTTATTTGTATTTTCTGTCAGACTGCCGCAGGTAATAAGCGCGCCGATTGACTATATGGCTTCTTTAAATACACCCTTGCCCATGCTGATCATCGGATTTTATCTCTCCCGGACAAATTTAAAGCAGGCGCTGCTGGATAAACGGCAATATCTGGCAATTTTTCTTCGCCTTGTTGTGATTCCGTTATGTACGCTTGTACTGATGTACCTCCTGCATATCCGCGGCGTAATCCTTGTCGTCTGTGTAATTGCCGCTTCTGCACCGGTGGCGGCGGCAACAACCATGTTTGCTGCAAAATTTGACCGGGACACTGCCTTATCTGTAAACATGGTATCCTTATCCACACTGTTTTCCCTTATCACAATGCCGCTGATCGTAGGGCTTGCGCAAACGCTGGCATAGGACCACAGCAGTTTCTGCAAATACAAAATAAAAGAGCAGGCTCTGCCCAAAGCGCTGCCTGCTCTTTTATTTTGTATTATTCTGCACTGTTAAAAATTTTCGTTACATCTTCTTTTCTCTGCACATTTTGTTCATCGGGATTATCCCCGGTTATCTTGTTGTCTCTATAAATCATCATATATTTTCCGTTGTCTGACATTGTAGCAGGAACCATGGAAAAATCAAGCATATTAAACTGTCCGTCCTTTTCCACCTGGCTGATGATGTCTTTCGCATCATTATTTAGATTTTTCGTATCGAACTCATAAAGTTCCAACGTAATTGCAGAACTGTTAAACTCCGTCGTAAAACGGTAACCAACCTGTGCGCCGATAACATCGGCCTTCATTTGCACGCCTTCTTCCGGAATATACTCCTTTTCACGCAAATCTTTACACATTTGTGTCAATCCGTATTTGCTGTCCATATCTGCTACTTTTACGGCGTCGCTTAAGCTTTGCGGTGCGCTGGCACACCCGGAAAACGAAAGCATGGCAACCGCAAGTAAACAAAACGCTATCATCTTTTTCATTTTCAAAGTCCTTTCATCCGGCTGCTGCCGGCCGTTTTTCAATACCATTTACACATGGAACCTGTTACAGTTTAAACGCAAACGCCCTTAGAGTGCATATTTGCCCCTTTTCCGGTACAAATTTTTAATTTGGTAAAGAGTACCCCCTGCGTTTTTACGAACGTGAGGTTATTATAACCCAAACCACTTTAAAATTCAATAGAAAACGAAAAAAGGAAAGGCAACTTTTGCCCTTCCTCTTTTCTGTAATCAGCTTAAAACATATACATAAACGTTGCGTCTTCCAAACACAACACATTCTTCATACGTAGGATAATAGCAGTCTACAATGGCGGAACCGTCCATCAGTGCGCCGCCTGTGTCAATCGCCGTGGCATAACCGTACACAAACCCGTCTTCTGCAACAATGTATAGCTTGGAGCCATATGGAATAATGTTGGGATTTACCGCAACACCACCCAATTGCGCCGGTGCGCCGGTCGCCGTTAAAGCGCCTGGAGGCGCGTAGTATGCCGTACCAGAACCGTAAAGCACATTGGAATAAGCAACCTCATTGCCGTTTGCGTCATAAAGCACGCCGTTTTGTACAGACACAGGAATCCCTGCGCCATAGGCGCCGCTTGCAGACCCTGCATTGGAAGTCACTGCTGCCTTTACTTTTGTGCCAACTAGAACTTCTTTTGCTACGGCTTCTTTCAAAACCTTTTTCGATGTTATCTTTTCCTTTTCCACCTTGCCGTCGACAAGTGTCTGCCTGACAGTCAGCTCCCGTTTACCGTCTACGCCTTCTGTCACAACTTTTGTTTCGCCTTCATAAAGTTCATCTGTTGCAATCTCTACGGTCTCATAAGCAATTTTCTCTGTTTTTACTACAGTTTTGTACGTTACACGGCTTACACGGATCGTCATGTTATTCTTAACTTTTTCTGTTTCCTTCACATTCAGCCTGTCGTCTTCAGAAATGCTTATATTCAGATAAGCAAGCGCGTTTGCCACTGTTCCTTCCGGAACAAGCCGTTTTTCTGCTTTTCCATCTGCTTTTATGGTAACGGGTACATACGTGCTTACGTTGATCTGCATATCCTCTGTAAGCTCCGTATCAGGCTGCGGCGTGACAACATCGTTGTCTGCAAGTACAACATTCGCTTTATCCAGCGCATCCTGTACGGTACCGCCTGTAAATACCAAAGTTTGCGTTTTTCCGTCAGCTTTGACCGTTACGGTAAAAGCCCGGTTGACAATAATACTAATATGATTTTCCACATTGTCATAGCGAATAATTTCGTCGTTTTCTGTAACTTCAATTCCTGCCCTGGCAAGAATATCATCTGTGTCTGTGCTTATGGTTGTGACGGTAAGTTCCTTACCATCTACTGTAATGACTGCCGTTCTGCTTAAAGCTGCTACTGAAAAAGCGGAAGTAATAAAAATCACACTCATCAAAACAAGCGCCAGCGCTCTTTTGAAGTAAGCAGTTTTCTTACTTTTGCTGCCCATAGCGGTTATAAACATATGAAATAATAGAACTCCTTGTTGTCTCAGATTTATCCAGCCTACCTGATGCTTTTCCCAAAAATGAAAAGAGAGGATTTAACGGCTGGACATTGACTGTCATAAATTTGTCCTACATTCCGCATTATAAGCATCAAGTTTGTCGATGTCAAACAGAGATACTGCGGTTATTTTGTATAAATCGCCAGAATTTTTTTGACGAAACAAGCTGACCCGGCAAGAATTTGTCCGGAAAAAAGCGATTTGCACAAAATTAAATTTCTTATATAGAAATTTAATTTCTTTTTATGTGCAAAATGTTAAAAACAAAAGTTACAACCTTTTTACCATCCGTTACAGCCATGTATTTTCTGCATTTTTTTTGCATAAAATAATAAATATGCGCTTTTTCTTTTGGAAAAACGGCTTGTTTATCCGCTTTTTTTAAGTTTTGTTTATTTTGACGTACTATATTTTGTATATTTCCCTCTTGCCTGTTTTTGTTCTGTTCTGTCTTTTTTAAGCAAATAGAAAAGTTTCTTTTTATATTATTCCATTTATTGGAGTTTCGCTTATTTTTTCTTTGCTTTTCATTACAGGCGTGTAATGAATGTAAAAAACTTTTTACACTTCTGTTGTGCAGGCAGAGCAAAAGGCGCGGCCAAGATTAGCCGCGCCTTTTGCTCTGCCTGCATTTGTCCGTTTAAGCGGTTTTCTTTACCGGCAACAAAGACACACATAATCGCCCTCTCATTTTCTCAGGTTGCATGAGGAAAACAACGCGTATGCCCCAAACAGAATTTAAAAATCAGTCAATCGCATATGCTCATTGTAAGAGTATCTTCTAACTAATACCCGGGGCGGCTTTGGATTTCCTGTAAGGCCTTTGCCAACTCCCGGTAGGATTTTTGCTCCGGTCACAAACCAAAAATCTGTCTTTTTAAGTCAAAATCCCACAGGCAAGACTACCTGTGGGATTAATACTGTTTTGCTGAAAATTATCTTTTAGAGAATTGCGGCGCTCTTCTTGCGGCTTTAAGACCGTACTTTTTACGCTCTTTCATTCTTGGATCGCGTGTAAGGAAGCCCGCCTTTTTAAGCTTTCCTCTGAGTGCTTCACTGTCGTATTGAAGCAACGCTCTTGAAATTCCGTGACGAATTGCACCGGCCTGCCCCGTAACGCCGCCGCCGGAAACGCTGCATATTACGTCAAACTTTTCGCCCGTTTCTGTTAAGGCAAGAGGCTGACGTACAATAAGCTTTAATGTTTCCAACCCAAAGTAATCGTCAATATCCCTGTTATTAATTGTAATCTTCCCCGTTCCCTGGTAAAGCCTTACCCTTGCAACGGAGCTCTTTCTTCTTCCCGTTCCGTAAAAATAAGGTGTTTTATCATACATTCTAAATTGCCTCCTTCCTTATTTGTCCAAAGTTTCCGGCTTTTGTGCCTGATGCTTATGCTCTGCACCTGCAAAAACGCGAAGCCGGAGCAGCGCGGCCCTGCCGATTGTATTAGACGGCAACATGCCTTTTACTGCCAATTCCATTGCCTTTTCCGGCTTTTGCGACATCAATGTGTCATACCTTGTCGCCTTCAAATGCCCAATATAACCCGTATGCCGATAATAATATTTTTGTGTAAGTTTTTTGCCTGTCAAAACGGCGTCCGCACAATTAATAATAATTACATGGTCGCCGCAATCTACATGCGGCGTAAACGCAGGCTTATGCTTCCCTCTCAGAATCGTGGCCGCCTGTGCCGCTACACGGCCAAGGGGCTTGCCAGACGCATCCAATATATACCACTTGCGCTCAATCTCGCCTTTTTTTGCCATATAAGTGGACATGTGTATTCCTCCTGTTCAAAAAATTTCTTCTTCCCTGTACGTTGCCCATAAAAACAGACAACTCCAAATTGCAAAATAGATCATACCACAGCCGTACAGTATAGTCAACACTTTTTTTGCCATAATTTAATTTACCTTTATATTATCTCTTTTTATCGCTTGTATTCTTTTGTTTTCTTTTGTTTTCTCCTTTTCTATTTTTATTTTTTTGGTATGTTTCTGCAGAACATTTCATATAGAATGATAAAGAAACCATTCTTGTGCTCGCACTTTTTATCCGTTTAAAAAAATGAGCGCGAAGAAGTTTTTCTGTCCCACGGAGAAATTTGCCGGCGGCGGTTTTCTTTTTTACCTATTCAAAATCCCTATTTTTGGACAAACTAATTTGGCTATAGTAAATAAATTTGTTTTTTTCCTTTTATTGCCTTTATAAAAAATGTACTATATGCTATAATCAAACACAAAGTAATAAGCAGGAGGGTTCTATCATGTATTATCTGGGTATTGACTTGGGCGGCACCAATATTGTAGCAGGTGTAGTAGACGAGAGCTATAAAATCATAGCAAAAGCAGACTGCAAAACAGCGGCGCCGCGCCCTGAAAGCCAAATCTGCGATTCTATGATGGAAATGGCGCTAAAGGCTGTAAAAAAAGCCAAGATTACCATGGAGGATATTGATTTTATTGGAATCGGCGTGCCTGGAGCTGTAAATCCCAAAACAGGCGTCGTGGAATATTCAGCAAATTTATTTTTTCACAACTGGCAGATTGTAAAAATGATGGAGGAACGCCTTGAAAAAAAAGTCTCTATTGAAAACGATGCAAACGCCGCAGCCTACGGCGAATACCTGGCAGGCGCAGCAAAAGGTGCAAAAAACGCCGTTGTGATTACGCTGGGGACCGGTATTGGTACCGGCATTATTATAAACGGAAAAATTTACAGCGGCTCCAATTATGCCGGCGCGGAAATGGGACATATGGTAATTGTGTATAACGGCAGGGAATGCGCCTGCGGCAGAAAGGGCTGCTGGGAGGCCTACGCCTCTGCTTCTGGTCTGATCCAGATGACAAAGGAAATTATTTTAACCGAACGGCCCGATTCCTCTTATATGCTTAAGCAGTTGGGCGGCGACTTAAACCGTGTAAACGGGTTGACAGCCTTTAACGCCATGCGCGCGGGCGATGCAGCGGGCTCTGCCGTTGTGGAAAAATATATTTCTTACCTTGGCTGCGGCATTGTGAACGTCATCAATATTTTTCAGCCGGATATCATTTGCATTGGCGGCGGTGTCAGCCGGGAAGGCGAAACGCTTTTGGCGCCGCTGCGCGCTTTGGTGGAGCAGGAGCGCTATACCAAGCACAACAAAAAACAGACCGTTCTTTGTACCGCATCACTTGGAAACGACGCAGGTATTATAGGCGCTGCCTTTTTGGGAAAAGCAGAGTAAATAATGGCATGCGGCGATAAAGTGTTTTCTCTACCGCCGCATGCCAATGCAGAAAAATTGATTCTTGCTTTTTCCCCTTTTCCATGCTATAATAGCCTTTGCCTTTTATAAGCTGGTGTGGTGGAACAGGCAGACACAAGGGACTTAAAATCCCTCGGTAGCAATATCGTGCCGGTTCAAGTCCGGCCACCAGCACCACGCCGTCGCGGATTGCATATCGTTCGCGACGGCGTTTTTTTAAGCAAAGCCGTCTCTCGCTCACGCAATTTCTCATTCTCTGTGCAAAAGGGCACACTTGCTACCGTCGTTTTCTTCTTTTTCAAAAGGTTCACGCATGTATTATGCGGCGGCATTTTTATCAGTGTTCCAGATAAAATTTGAAATGAGGCGATCAAATGGATCAAAAAGAAGCCGTTGTTCAGCTTTGGTTTTCCATGTGGCTACAAAAAACAGATTTAGGAATACGGGATATTTTTTCTGAAGATGCAATTTATATGGAAAGCTGGGGGCCGGAATACAGAGGAACAGAAAAAATCAAAGGCTGGTTTGAGGAATGGAACACGCGGGCAGAGGTTTTAAAATGGGACATTGGTCAATATTTTCATAAACAGAATCAGACAGTTGTCGAATGGTATTTTAAGGCGGCGCTGCACAATGGCCAGATACAAGAATTTGAAGGCATATCTCTCATTAAATGGACGCAAAATAATCAAATATGTTTTCTAAAAGAATTTGGTTGCAATATAGATCGCTATGACCCTTATCAATATGGAAAAATTCCACGCTTTAAAAATGAAAAATCCGCCTGGTTTTAATTGATGCATTGTTCCCGGCGCGATCAGTATTTTTATCTGTACAGAGTTTATTTGCGGTATACGCAGTCTTTCTACCCTAACAACAATTTTAACGCAAGCCCGTTTTATTAAAAAACGGGCTTGCATTTTATCTTTTTAATTTTTCACATAACCACTTTAAAGCGGCTTGCCTGCCGGCGCGGCCTTTTGTCCTGTATCTTTTCACCTGTTCCCGTATCTTTGAATACGATATAGAAAAAGGAAAGGAAGATATAAACGTGCTTATACTTTTCATCAGTATTGCCGCTGTCATACTGGCCGCCATTTTAATTTTTATTGTGGTCTGGCAGGTTCGCACGCGCAATTTCAGTCCAACAAAAGATAAAGCCGTTCAACAGCAGCAACTAAATGCCGCCTTACAGGCGTCCGGGTTTGCCTACGAACGCAGGGGCGATTATTTTTACTCCCTAATGGACTGCTGGCAGCGCCAAACAGGCTACTGCAGTCTTTACGACGCTGGCGCACCGCTTTTTAATATGATCATGGATTGTGAGCCTGTTTCTTTCTCCTACGCAGGCAAACGCTGGCTGATTGAATTATGGAAGGGCCAGTACGGTATTACAACCGGCGCCGAGATTGGTATTTATAATACCTCCCGGGACGACCTTCAGTCTGAAAAATTTACAGGAACCTTTTATGAACCAATCAGCGACGCGGAAATGCTTCCGCTCTCTTTCGTTTTGCGCAGGAACAGGCGTGTTGTTTTAAAACGAAAGGCCGTCCACTGGTGGCTGACGGGCTTTCGGCTTGGTATGTTTTCAGCGCCGTCCGAACTTAGAATGGATGCAAAAATTGTTTTTCCTAACCGTGAAATGTGTTCGGCCTTCACCAACGCGCTGCGCAGCCTGGGATATACGCAAAAGGAATTTTCTGTCCGCCGTACAACAGTAACCATCCGCTATACAACACCGCATTCCGAGCAACCGTCCACACAGGAAGGAATACAAAAGGCCGCCGTACAGACAGTCAACCAAAGCAATTGCAGACTTTATAGCCTTGTAACAGCAAGATATACGAACACGCTGGATAAACTGGAATATTTAAAGGCCGCTATGCCTAACCTGTATCAGTTTTTCCTGGACTCTCTTTATGCCAAAGGTTTTTTCTCTGCGTTTGACTGGATTCGTGCGCTCCTGTTTGGCACATCAAAGCCGGAGCCCGTTTCGCCTGCTCCACCCTGCCCACCGGAGCCTTCTCCATGCGACCCCGGACCATGCGACCCCGGACCATGCGACCCCGGACCATGCGACCCCGGACCGTGCGACCCCGGACCATGTGAGTCTTGTCCCTCCGACCCATGTCTGTCAAAGGATGACTGCCCGCCGCCATGCTTTTGCCAAAGGTGGGACCACTATTGTACTCCGAAAACCTCCTGTTGCCGGTATATAAATCCCCATACGGCAGAACGCCGCACAAATAAATAAAATGTCTGCTGTAGCAAAAAGACTGGAGGAAGTTTATCAACGCGCAAAAATTCTCCCATTTAACAAGCACTCTAAAATGATTTTAATGAGTGACTGCCATCGTGGACAAGGAAACACAGGGGATAACTTTCTTGCCAACCAAACACTTTTTTTTGGCGCACTGGATTATTATTACCAGCATGGATTTATTTATATTGAGCTTGGCGACGGCGACGAACTTTGGGAAAACCGGAAAATTCGTCCCATTATAGAAACACACAGCGAAACTTTCTTGCTGATGTCGCAGTTTTATAAAGAAAAGCGGCTGTATATGCTGTACGGAAACCATGACATCGTCAAGCGGCGCAAGTCTTTCCCGGACCGGCATTGCAATAATTTTTACTGTGACTGTGCAAAATGCAGCACTCCGCTTTTTCCCGGAATAAACATGCACGAGGGACTGATTCTGGAAAATACGGAGGACAAACACCGTCTTTTTCTGGTGCACGGACACCAGGGCAGCTATTTAAACGACCTCTTCTGGCCTTTCGCCAGATTTTTAGTACGGTACGTCTGGCGGCCGCTGGAGTTAATCGGCTTTATTGCGCCGACGGGCGCCGGCAGACCACATGCAAAAAAAGAGAAAATTGAGCAGAAGATTGCCTCTTTTGCAAATGACAGTCGCCGGATCGTGATCGCAGGGCACACGCACCGGCCTGTATTTCCCTCGCCTGGGAAGGGCCTGTACTTTAACGACGGCAGCTGTGTGCATCCACATGCTATTACCGGCATAGAAATTGAGAACAATGCGCTTACTTTGGTTAAATGGGCAGTCCGTACCAAAATGGACGGAACTATGTATGTGGGCCGGCAAATTTTAGAAGGGCCTGTCCCTATTGCCGATTTTTATACAACGTAAGCGTTCTTAAATAAAAAACAACCCGTGTTTGGACAAATCGTTCAAACCGGGTTTTCCTTTTTAATCGGTCGTATATATGGCAATTTTATAAAAAACATGCTATGATATATATACTTTCCCATGCGCGCGCATGGGGCTGCGTTATCGTACATATATATAACTTTACAGCGCATCGGGAAAACACCGCCGTTGTCTGCCCGGTGCTTCTCATTTGAGGTGGTTTTTATGAAACGCGACACATACATATCCTGGGACGAACTTTTTATGGGAACGGCACTGCTGTGCGCACAGCGCAGCAAAGACCCCAACACGCAGGTGGGCGCATGCATTGTCAGCGGAAAAACGCCTTTATCCGCACAGCATATTATCTTGTCAACCGGCTATAACGGTCTGCCGCGCGGTTGCGATGATGCTGTGTTCCCATGGGAACGCACAGGCGCTTTGTGCAATACAAAGTATGCTTACGTGCTGTGCGCGGAGCTTAACGCAATTTTAAACGCGCAGGGCAGGAGTCTTAACGGCGCCAGTATATATGTAACGCTTTTTCCCTGTAACCAATGTGCAAAGGCCATTATCCAGGCAGGAATTCGGGAGGTCGTCTACCTGTGCGACAAATATACAGGCGAAGAAACAAACACTGCAGCCAAGCGCCTGTTTTCCGCTGTAGGCATACAAACGCGGCGCTTTACCCCCGCACATAAAAGTATTACATTAAATTTTGAGGTATAAATAAAAAAGCCAGCGAACAAAACATGTTTGTTCACTGCCTTTTACGGTCCATGCCGCCTGTGTGGTGACCCGAACGGGAATCGAACCCGTGTTACCGCCGTGAAAGGGCGGTGTCTTAACCGCTTGACCATCGGGCCGTCTGGTAGCGGAAATAGGACTTGAACCTACGACACTTCGGGTATGAACCGAATGCTCTAGCCAGCTGAGCTATTCCGCCACATTTGCTCTCGCTCAACGTGAGCAAGGATTATTATATTATAAGAATGGTTTTTTGTCAACTGTTTTTTTTCGCGGTGTTACCCCAGTATTTTTTGTGTTTTGGAATTGAAATATGTATATATTTTCAAGCTGCAACGCGGTTGAATTCATACTAGAAAAGGAGCTTATCTATGCTGTCGCCCACTTTTAAAACAGCCCGCTTTCTGATACGGCCGTATAAAGCCTCTGACGCAGACGCCGTATGGGAGGTTGTTTCTCAAAAAGAAATCTATGATACCACCTGCGCAATACCGCACCCTTATCCCCGGGAGCATGTGGACTGGTGGATACAATTTTTAAAAAACACCGCGAAGAACGGAACAGGTTATGAATTTGGCATTTTTCAACGGGCAGACAAACAATACATTGGCAATGTGGGTTTAATCAACCTTTCGCAAAGGCACCGCCGGGCCGAAGTATGCTACTTTATTCGCCGCGAATGCTGGAATAACCAATGCGCCACAGAGGCTTTACAGTGCATGCTGCATTACGGCTTTGAAAGACTGCGCTGCAAACGCATTGGCGGGCGGTGTATGACACTTAATGCGGCGTCCCGCCGTGTAATGGAAAAATGTGGCATGCATTATGAAGGCACCGCGCGATGCGAGCTTTTAAAGGACGGCCGTTTTTACGATATTGATTGCCTTTCTATTTTGGATAACGAATTTTTTGCCTTGACAAAGCACAGCTGAAAACCGGTTGCCTAAAATAAATAGCGCCGTTTTTTCTACAATGTAAAAAACAACCGCTTACTTTTCTGCACTATATTTTAACCGGCTCCTCTCACCTAAAAAAGAGCCGCACTTTTCAATAGCGGCCGGGATAAAATGTAAATTTCCCATTTATTTTTCTAAAAAGCAAGCAAAAAAAGGGGGGGAATTCCCTGTGTTTTTTGCTTTATGCAAACAGGTTTTCCACATAAAAATGTGGAAAATGTTAATACTTAACTACCAGTTGTTATATAAATCCACATTATTACCTTTATATAGCATTTCTCAATGTGGAAAACCATAGATCTTGTGCTTTTGATTTCATTTTTCCTGCCTGGAATTGTGGAAAAAACGGCTGATTTTATCTGTTTTATACCATTTTTGCATAAAAGACCGCCGCGCGGAAAAGACTTTCGCGCGGCGGTCTTTTTATATTTTCTACAACACTTATACGGAAAACGAATAGTTCGGCGCCTCTTTTGTAATATGTATATCATGCGGATGGCTTTCCTTCAGTCCTGCGCCTGTAATCCTGATAAATTTCGCTTTGCTGTGCAGCTCTTCAATATTTTTACATCCCGTATAGCCCATACCGGCCTTTAGCCCGCCAATCATCTGGTAAACCGTCTCCGACAGTGCGCCCTTATATGGAACCCTGCCCTCTACGCCTTCCGGCACAAACTTTTTAAATCCGCTCTGGAAATATCTGTCCTGGCTGCCTTTGCCCATAGCGCCCAGGCTTCCCATCCCTCTGTAAACCTTAAACTGTCTGCCCTGGTAAATTTCGCTTTCACCCGGGGACTCTTCACAGCCCGCAACAAGGGAACCAATCATTACCACATTGCCGCCGGCCGCCAGTGCTTTTACAATATCTCCGGAATACTTTATACCGCCGTCTGCAATAACCGGAATGTCATATTTGGCAGCGGCACAAGCGGCATCGTAAATCGCCGTAATCTGCGGCACGCCGATCCCGGCGACCACCCTGGTTGTACAAATGGATCCAGGGCCAATACCAACCTTCACACAGTCGGCCCCCGCCTCAATCAATGCCTTTGTCGCGTCGGCCGTCGCTACATTGCCCGCAACAAGCTGCACTGCGGGATAAGCTTTTTTGATCCGGCTGACTGCCTGTATCACATTGCGGTTATGCCCATGCGCAGAATCAAGCACAATTATGTCTACCTGCGCTTTTATCAACTCCGCCACCCGTTCCAGCACATCCTGTGTGGCGCCCACTGCCGCACCGCACAAAAGGCGGCCTGCTTCATCCCTTGCAGAGTTCGGGTATTGCATAGATTTCTCAATGTCTTTAATCGTAATAAGCCCTTTCAAATAACCGTTGTCGTCCACAATGGGGAGCTTCTCTATCTTATGGCGGCGCAAAATTTCTTGCGCGTCTTCCAGCCTTGTTCCAACCGGCGCCGTCACAAGCTGCTCTTTTGTCATCACCTGCGCAATTGGCTGGGAATAGTCGTCTTCGGTCATAAAACGCAGGTCGCGGTTTGTAATAATTCCCACCAACTTGCCCTCTTTGCAAATAGGTACGCCGCTGATTTTATATTTTGCCATCAGCTGGTTTGCATCGTTTACGGTGTTTTCCGGCGCCAGATAAAACGGATTGACAATCACACCGTTTTCTGAGCGCTTTACTCGGTCGACCTGGTCGGCCTGCTGCTCAATGGTCATGTTTTTGTGGATAATCCCCACACCGCCTTCTCTTGCAATGGCAATGGCCATTCTGGTTTCCGTTACCGTGTCCATTGCCGCAGTCATTAGCGGCGTATGCAGCATGATTTTCTTTGTCAACCTGGCGCTGACATCCACGTTTCTGGGTTCTACATTGGATTCGCCGGGAATCAACAGCACATCGTCAAACGTAAGGCCTTCCTTAATAAATTTTTTGTCAAAATCCGCATTGAGCATTTGATTCATTCCTCCCGTAAAAATCATTGATGCAAACCTCTGGACAAACGAATAAATATTATTCCGATAATAGCAGTGTTTTTCCCGTTTGTCAACCGGTTTTCCAAAATCTGTTTCTTTTTCCTGCTTATATATAAAAGGGCGGCGCAGACCACCCTTTTTACATACTGTTTACGTATTTTTTATTTTGATCAGATCTGTACCCATATAGGGATGAAGTGCCTGCGGAATGCGCACGCTGCCGTCTGCGTTTAAGTTGTTTTCCAAAAACGCAATCAGCATTCTTGGGGGCGCAACCACCGTATTATTTAATGTGTGCGCAAAATATTTGCCTTTTTGCCCCGCTATACGGATTTTCAGCCTGCGCGCCTGCGCGTCGCCCAAGTTGGAGCAGCTGCCCACTTCAAAATATTTTTTCTGCCGCGGCGACCACGCTTCTACGTCTATAGATTTTACCTTTAAATCGGCAAGATCACCAGAGCAGCACTCAATCGTTCGTACAGGGATGTCTAAAGAGCGAAACAAATCGACTGTATTTTGCCAGAGTTTTTCAAACCACTGCATGCTTTCCTCTGGTTTACATACAACGATCATTTCCTGCTTTTCAAATTGATGGATCCGGTAAACACCGCGCTCTTCTATCCCGTGCGCGCCTTTTTCTTTGCGGAAACAGGGCGAATAGCTTGTAAGCGTATAAGGCAGTTTTTCCTCTGGTTGAATTGTGTCAATAAATTTTCCAATCATAGAATGCTCGCTTGTGCCGATCAGATAGAGGTCTTCTCCTTCAATTTTGTACATCATGGCGTCCATTTCCGCAAAGCTCATTACGCCGGTCACCACATTGCTGCGGATCATAAACGGCGGTATACAATAGGTAAATCCGCGGCTGATCATAAAATCGCGCGCATAGGAAAGAACGGCGGAATGCAGCCTTGCAATGTCGCCCATTAAATAATAAAACCCGTTGCCCGCTACCTTTCTTGCGCTTTCCATGTCTATTCCATCAAATGCTTCCATAATTTCTGTGTGATATGGTATGGGAAAATCAGGAACGGTTGGGGCGCCAAAGCGCTGGAGCTCCATATTTTCGCTGTCATCTTTCCCAATAGGCACGCTTGCATCAATCATATTGGGGATCAAAAGCATTGCTTTCCGGATTTTTTCCTGCAAAGCAGTTTCCTGCTGCTCTAATTCCGCCAGGCGCTGTGACTGTTCTGTCACAAGTTTTTTAATTTCCTGCGCTTCTTCCTTTTTTCCCTGCCCCATCAGCGCGCCAATCTGCTTGGAATACCTGTTGCGGTCTGCACGCAGGGCATCTGCCTGCTGTTTTGCCTTCCTGCTCTGCTGGTCTAATTCTATGACCTGATCCACCAAAGGCAGCTTGCTTTCCTGAAACTTCTTCTTTATATTCTGTTTTACTGCTTCTGGATTTTCCCTTACAAATTTTATGTCCAGCATTTATCTTTCTCCCTTTAAAAATTTATTTTTCCAGCCGTTTTGCCAGCTCGGACAAATCGTCCCTGCCGTAAAATTCAATTTCAAGCGTCCCCTTCTCCTGCGAACCGCTTACTTTGACCTTTCGTCCCAGATGCTCCCTGAGCGCGAGCTCCACTTCTTCAAAATAAGAAAGCTTTTTCTTGCCGGAAACAGACGCCGCGCCCGTTTCCAAAAGTTTATTTGCGCGTTTTGCCAAGCGTTCCAGCTCCCGTACAGATATATCTTGTGTAGAAACAAGCCGCGCGGCCCTGTCCATTTCTTTTTCACTTTTAAAAGAAAGCAACGTGCGCGCATGCCCTGCGCTGATCCTGCCCGCATGGACCAAAGACAAAATTTCCTGCGGCAAGTTCAAAAGGCGCAATGCATTTGCCACTGCCGGCCTGGATTTCCCTACCGCTCTGGCCACATCCTCCTGCGTCAGCGCATAACTGTCTATCAGCTGTTTATAGCCGTTGGCCTCCTCCACGGGGGACAAATCCTCTCTTTGCAAATTTTCAATCAGCGCAAGCTGCATGGTCTGGCTGTCTGTCAGTTCGCGAATCACTACGGGAACCTCTGTAAGACCAGCCATACGGCTTGCCCGCCAGCGGCGTTCGCCGGCGACGATCTGGTATCCGCCGCTTAACAGCGGACGCACCAGAAGCGGCTGCAGCACGCCATGCTGTGAAATAGAATCCGCCAGTTCCGCCAGCGCTTTCTCGTCAAAGTTGCGCCGGGGCTGGGAGCGGTTCGGCTCTATCTCAGAAATTTTCAGCGTAACGGTGCTGTTGCTGTCTTCGCTTTCGTTTTCCATAAAAATGGCGTTTAGCCCTTTTCCAAGGCCGCCCAGTTTCGATTTTGCCGCCATATACCCTGTGCTCCTCTCCATTTCTGTTTCTTCATACCCGGTTGTTTTTTTCCACTTCCTGCGCAAGCGCCATATATGCCGCGCTGCCTTTGCTTGATTTATCAAAATACATGATCGGTTTTCCAAAGCTTGGCGCCTCTGAAAGGCGCACACCTCTGGGAATAATCGATGCAAAAACCTTTCTTGGAAAATATTTTTTTACCTCTTCCACAACCTGCTGCGTCAGGTTTAACCGGCCATCGTACATGGTAAGCAGTACCCCTTCCATTTCCAGCCGCTCGTTATATTGCCGTTTTACACGCCGCACGGTATTCATTAGCTGGGAAAGCCCCTCTAACGCATAATATTCACACTGAATCGGCACCAGAATGCTGTCCGCCATACACAGCGCGTTGGTTGTTATCAGCCCCAAAGACGGGGGACAATCTATTATGATATATGCATACTGGCTGCGTACCGACGCAACCGCAAGCTTTAAAATGGCTTCCCTGTGCTTTTGCTCCGCCATTTCCAGCTCGGCGGCAGCTAAGTCCAGGCTGGACGGCAGCAAATCCAATCCTTTAAAGCCCGTATATATAATTGCCTGTTCTGCTTTCGCACCGTCTACCAAGATATGATAGGTGGATTTTAAGACATTTCGTTTGTCAATCCCTACCCCACTTGTGGCGTTCCCCTGTGGGTCAATATCTATAAGCAGCGTCTTTCTGCCAAGCAAGCCGAGTGCCGCCGCCAAATTTACAGCCGTCGTTGTTTTTCCCACGCCGCCTTTTTGATTGGCAATTGCAATAATTTTTGCCAAAAAGAAGCCCCCTTTGCATTTTGTATGAATTTATAAAAATTATATCACTTTTCAGCAAAAAAGAAAAGCGTTCCCGTATGCTTTTTCCTTTTATTTTGACACATATGTTTCACATGAAACGCCAAAGACCGCACAGCAATAAAGCCGTGCGGTCTTTGACATAAGGGGTTCAGATAAGGAAATGGGTATGAGTGGGATTTCGTCGTACGCATTTTTAGTGGGGCGGCCTCCACCGCCCAGGGAAACGGGTCCGCTTTGTCAGGCAGAAATATTACTTCCGTTCTGCTTATAAGCAGAAGATTTTGGAATGCGGACATTATATTCTATGTATTCGTCGTTTTCTGTTTTTTCCGTTAAGGCGTCTATTCCGGAAAGACGCATTGTATCAATCGCTTTATTCAGGGTGTTCATGAAAATCCGGACGTCTTTAATAATAATTTTTGCATTTTGTCCTTTTGTCTTGCCTTGCTGCAGCGCGCGTTCTACAAGAATTTCAGTCTGCTTTACGTTTAAGTTGCCGCTTACCGCTTTTTCCAGCACCTGCCTGCGCTGCTCGCCGTCGAGCTTTAACAGCACCCGTGCATGGCGTTCTGTCATTCCGGCGTCAATAATTTTTTCCTGCTCCTCTTCATTTAGCCGTAAGAGTCGCAGTTTGTTTGCAATAGTGGACTGTTTTTTCCCAAGTTGCTTTGCAACGCGTTCCTGCGTTAAGCTGCAATCCAAAATCAGCTTGCGGATGGCGCGGGCCTCCTCAAACATGTTCAAATCTGCACGCTGCAGATTTTCAAGCAGTGCATAAACGGCAGACTGCCTGTCGCTGCACTTCATAATAATGCACGGAACCTTTTGCAGCCCCACCATAATAGAAGCGCGCAGCCTGCGCTCGCCTGCAATCAGTTCATATTCAGACTGCGACACCCGTCGAACTGTCAGCGGCTGCAAAATTCCGTTGCTTGCAATACTTTGAGCAAGGGAACACAGCTCATCTTCGGCAAATACGCGCCTTGGTTGAGACCGGTTTGGCCGTATGCATGCAATGGGGATTTCTACAAGCCTGGGTTCTTCCTTTTGGGTAAAAAGCAACTGCCTCACCTTCGTTTCCTCTATAGATTTGCAGCAGACAGCCTTTTTGTATGTTGGAGTGAAGCGGGCTTGTCCTGATTGCATCTATATCGTACCACAGGCAAGACAGTTTGTTTGTCGTAGTTTGCATGTATTTTTATAGTTTTTTACATTTGTTTGCGTTGAAAGGTTTTTATTTTGGTCGAATCAGCTTCTTTACAGTGGCTTTTTTACAATTTTCGCCCCATTGCGTGGATATTTTTTTTCTGTCGTTCCAATTTTTTCAAATAAAAGCAAAGTGCGCACCCCCGCTCCCGGCAGCTCAAACGTATATTCTTTTTTTACGGCGCCGCTTAGCAAAGCAATTGCGTTTTTTGCCTGCTGCAGTTCCTGGTGCGCCTGCGGCCCCTTCATTGCGGCAAAAACGCCGCCCGGTTTTACAAGCGGCAGGCAATATTCCGCCAAAACCGGCAAGGCTGCAACCGCCCTGGAAACAGCTATATCATATTTTTCCCTGTATTGCTGCTTTTGCCCGGCTTCTTCCGCCCTTGCATGCAGCGTTTGCGCAGCAATGGAAAGCCTCTGTACAACAGTTTGTAAAAACATCATTCGTTTTCCAAGACTGTCTAACAGCATAAGGCGTATGTCCGGGCGTGCAATCGCCAAAGGGATTCCGGGGAAACCGGCGCCCGTCCCCACATCTATTACTGCGGCGTTTTTGGGAATATCCATATATTGCAAAAGCGATAAACTGTCGGCAAAATGTTTAATAATAATTTGCTCGGTATCCTTGATCGCTGTCAAGTTTATTTTTTTGTTCCACTCCAAAAGCAACGACAGATATAACGCAAATTTTTGCAGCTTTTCTTCTGTCAGCGCAACACCAAGCATGTTTGCCTGCAATTGCAGCAATGACATAGCGCTGTTCATGCCTGATCTTCCTTTCTCTGTGAGAGCCATATGATAAGCACGGAAATATCGGCCGGACTCACCCCGCTGATGCGCGACGCCTGTCCAATATTTTCAGGCCGAATCTGGTTGAGTTTTTCCTGCGCTTCCAGACGCAAACCCGCAAGCGTACGGTAGTCTGTACCTGCAGGAAGCTTTTTATTTTCCATCCTGCGCATTTGTTCTGTCTGCGCCATCTGCCGTTTAATATAACCTTCATACTTTACTTCTATCTCTATTTGTTCGAGTATATTCTGCTCCAGCAAAGGCCGTGCAGGGTCGATCGGCGTTAGCTTTTGGTAGTTTAACTGCGGGCGGCGCAGCAGGTCAATAAGCCGCACTCCGGTTGTAATGGGCGTTGTTTCATGTGAAACAAGCAGTTTGTTTACCTCTTTGGAAGGGGGAACCACCGTTTCCTTCAGGCGCTTGCGTTCCTGCTCCTTTAGTTTTTTCTTTTTCTTAAAGCGCCTCCATCTTTCGTCGCCAATCAGGCCAATTCTTCTGCCAAGCGGTGTTAAGCGCACATCCGCATTATCCTGTCGTAACAGCAGCCTGTATTCTGACCGCGACGTCATCATTCTGTAAGGCTCCAAAGTGCCTTTTGTGACCAAATCGTCAATTAGCGTTCCAATATAGGAGCTGGCTCGGTCCAAAACAAACGGCGTTTTTCCCTGTACCTTTCTTGCTGCGTTGATTCCGGCAATCAAGCCCTGTGCGGCTGCCTCTTCATAACCGGAGCTTCCATTAAATTGCCCTGCGCCATAAAGGCCAGGAAAATCGCAAAACTCCAGCGTAGCATTCATATACAGTGGATCAACACAGTCATATTCAATTGCATATGCAGGGCGCATAATTACCGCATGCTCCAATCCCTCAATTGAATGGTAAAATGCCAGCTGTACATCCTCCGGCAGAGAAGAAGACATCCCCTGCAAATACATTTCCTCCGTATTTTGTCCGCACGGTTCAATAAACAGCTGGTGGCGTGGTTTATCGGCAAAGCGGACAATTTTGTCTTCAATACTTGGACAATAACGCGGCCCTACGCCTTCAATTTTTCCCCCGTACAGCGGGGAGCGGTGCAGGTTTTCCATAATAATTTCTTTTGTCCTGCCGTTTGTCCAGGCAATATGGCAAAGCACTTTATTTTCCCCCATACGCTCCGTATCATAGGAAAACGGTTCAGGAGGATCGTCTCCGGGCTGCTCTTCTAATCCTGTAAAATCTATACTGCTTTTGAGTACCCTTGCCGGCGTTCCGGTTTTAAAGCGGCGCAGCGGTAATTTCAGTACCTTTAAAGCATGCCCTAAAAAAGCTGCAGGGAACATGCCGTCCGGCCCGCTTTCATAAGAAACATCCCCAATAAAAATACGTCCGCCAAGATACGTGCCGGTTGCAAGGATTACAGTTTTACAATAAAAAAGCGCCTGCATACGGGTTTCTATCAGCCAGAAGTTCTCGTCCCGCGTAAGATTTACAACTTCTGCCTGTTTCAACTCCAGGTTTTCCTGCAGTTCCAGTTTATGCTTCATGGTATCGCTGTATTTTCTGCGATCAATCTGCGCGCGCAAAGAGTGCACCGCGGGGCCTTTTCCACGGTTGAGCATGCGCATCTGTAAAAAACACGCGTCTGCGGTTTTTCCCATCTCTCCACCCAGCGCGTCAATTTCTCTTACCAAATGGCCTTTTGCTGTGCCGCCTATTGATGGATTGCACGGGCAGTTTCCTACTGCGTCCAAATTAATTGTAAAGACAACCGTTTTACAACCAAGCCTTGCCGCGGCGAGTCCCGCTTCAATCCCGGCGTGCCCCGCGCCGATTACCGCTACGTCATAATCTCCCGCTTTATATTGCATATGGTTCCTCCTTACTTGCCAACACAAAACCTTGAAAAAACGGTTTCTACAACTGCTTCGCTCACGCGCTTGCCTGTCAGGGTAAGCAACGCGCTTATAGCGTCCTCCAGCGATACCGTAACCGCGTCAAGCGTAAAACCGGACTGCAGCGCGCTGATTGCTTCTTTAAGTGCGCAAAGTGCCTTTTCCGCCGCTGCCCTTTGTCGCTCTGTTGCTAAAATGGCCTGTGAAGGATCAAAATCTTTTGTGCCTGTTACAGCCTCCACCGCGTCTGTAAGCGCCTGTATTCCTCTACCTTCAGCAGCAGAAATATGCACAAGCGCCTTCACTTTCTGTGCAATGTACGCCGTATCAATTTGACTGCCCTTGTCCGCCTTGTTAACTACAGCCACAGCAGGCGCATCGCAAAGCAGATCCAGCATTGCCTGATCATCCTTCTCCAAAGGAGAAGAACCGTCAAAAACCGCTAAAATCAAACCACAGCTTTTTATGCGTTCTTTTGCTTTATCTACTCCTATTTTTTCAATTGGATTATCCGTATCGCGCAGGCCGGCTGTGTCGGATAAGCGCAAAGTTGTATTTCCCAGCAGCACGGTTTCTTCTACAATATCTCTGGTCGTACCAGGAATGTCTGTAACAATCGACCGTTCACAGCCGGAAAGCAGGTTCATCAACGTAGATTTTCCTACGTTTGGCTTGCCAATAATCAGCGTGTCCACGCCTTCGCGTACCATCTTTCCTGTATCATACCCGGAAAGCAGCGCCTGCAGGGCGCTTTGGTTTTTTTCCAGCTCTTGTTCAAGCAGACTACTGGAAAGTTCGGGAATATCTTCCTCCGGATAATCTGCCCATGCGGATAAATGCGCAGCTGTTTCCGTTAATTGTGTGCAAATTACGTCTATTTTTTTTCTAAGGGCGCCTTCTTTACAAGATAAAGCAGCTCTGGCGGCATGTTTTCCTTTCGCGCCAATCAAATCCATAACAGATTCTGCTTCTGTCAGGCCCATTTTTCCATTTAAAAAAGCTCTTTTTGTAAATTCACCTGCCTGTGCGGGTATTGCCCCCGCTTGCAATACAGCGCGTAAAACACATTTTGTAAGATAAACCCCCCCGTGGCAGGAAATCTCTACCACATTTTCGCCCGTATAGCTATGCGGGGCCCTGAAAACCAGTGCAATTCCCTCGTCAAGCTTTTCATCCCCGCTAAATATATGCCCAAATGTGGCCGTGTAGCCCTTCTGCGCTGAAAGAGCTTTTCCCGATACAGGCCGAAAAACCATATCTGCAATTTGAATCGCCTGTTCTCCAGATATTCTGATTACGCCAATACCGCCTGCTCCTTGTGCAGTGGAAATTGCCGCAATGGTATCCATTTTCATATAAATCCCTTACCTGTTTCTCTGCTATTTTTTTGGGGGCTGCACAATGCAGCCCCCAAAAGACTTTATATAGATTCTTTCTCTTTTTTCATTTCAATCTTTCCGTAAAGTGAAAAATTCCCGCCGTCATTAATCGGTGCTCTTTTTTGCACCTGGTTGTTCTGTCCATGGCCGGCTGTATAGCCATTACGATTCCCATTTCGGTTATATCCGTCGTTATAATGTTTCTTTTGTGTGCTCCGGGACTTGTTATAACCGCTGTTTCTGCGGCGGTAGGTTTTTGCGTTGGGGTCCAGACCAATTACTACATGCCGGTCTATGTTTTCCCCTTCCGACCAGGAAATTACACCGTTTACCTTCTGCACTGCTGTATGGATAATACGCCTCTCGTAAGGGTTCATCGGTTCCATTGGCACATTTTTTCCTATTTTCAAGGCCTTATATGCCATTCTCCTTCCCAGTATTTCCAGTGTTTTTTCACGTTTTTTACGATAATTTCCCATATCAAGAGTAATTCTATAATAGGCGTTATCTATATGATTTGCCACCAAACCGGCAAGATACTGCAACGCATCAAGCGTTTCTCCTCTCTTTCCAATAATAAAGTTTATATCTTCACTGGAAAGATTAATCTTCGCGCCGCCTTCTATTTCCTGTATTTCCATCGTTACGTCGTTAAATCCCATACGGGACAGTACGCTTTTTAAATAATTTGCCGCGCTTTGCGCAGGGGAAACCTCTAAAAAGGCGCGAACCTTTGCAGGGCTTCCTCCAAAAATGCCAAATTTCTTTTTTTCCGGCATCTGCAGTACGTCAAAATTTGCCTCGTGGGTTTCTATACCAAGCTGTCTGCATGCGTCTTCTTGTGCCTCAACGATCGTTTCACCTGTTCCAATTGCTTCTCTTAACAATATTTACACCCCCATAAATTGCTACTTCTTTTTTAAGTAATGGCCGCTTTCCACACATCACACATACAATTTATAAAAAGCTGTACCATCGCCATTTACTTCTTTTTTCCCTGTTTTTTCTTTTGCTGTATTCCTTTATTTTCAAATTTAGGATTATAACTGTATTTTACTTTTGCCTCTTCCAGTTCAAGCAAAGCTACCCTCTGTGCCTCCGCTTTGGCCCCCATAATATTTGCACTGTAGAAATTTTGTAAAATAACAGTTTGCAAAAAACCCAAAACCGTTGAGACAATCCAGTAAAAACCAACCGCCGCGGGTACTGTATAGGCAATATATGCGCTCAAAAGCGGCATAAGAAGAAGCATATACTTCATACAACCCTGCTGCATTTGTGCCGTGCCCTGCAGCTTCATTGTAAAAAACTGCGACAAAACAGAGGTAACAAGACAGAGAACAGGAATAATCAGTAAAATTGTAAAGCCTTCATTCGGCCTTCCAAGAAGATCCAATCCAAAAGAATGAAAACCCTGGCCAAAGTCTTTGATCTGGTCAATTGTATTTGCATCAAAAAATCCACTTAAATACGTTGTTCCCTGCGGCGTCTGTGCAAGTTTGATTATATCAATTTGTCCATAAAAATTATTAAAGGAAGTTCCAATCCCAGGCAGCGTATTTAAATAACTAACCGCTTTTGTAACGGTTTCTGCAGCAATATGCATTGTATTTGTAAGAGGATTGATAACCGCGCAATAAACACCTAACAGCAAAAGCATGGGAAGTAGAGAAGAAAGACAGCCCCCCATAGGGTTTACACCCTCTTTTTGATAAAGCTTGCTTACTTCCTCATTAAGTTTTGCTTTATCATTGCCATATTTTTTTTGCAGCTCACGCTGCTTTGCAGCAAGACGGGCGTTTGCCGCCATAGACTTTTGCTGTTTAATCGACGTGGGAAAAAAAATAATCTTTAAAAAAAGTGTAAACAGGACAATTGCAATTCCGTAATCGTGCACCAGCATAAAACAAAACCAGAGCACATAGCCAAAAAGGCTTCCTATCAGATTAAATATATCCATAATTGCGCAGACCTCCTCATTTACTTTTCAACCCTTTTTTCTTTTCGGGAACAGGATCATATCCACCTTTTGAAAAGGGGTTACAACGCAATATTCTCCAAATTGTCATGCATCCGCCCTTAAACGCCCCAAACCTTTCAATCGCCTCCAGCCCATATTGGGAACAGGTGGGATAATACTTACAGCTTGGCCTTGTATGCGGCGAAATTGCTTTTTTGTAGAATTTAATAAGCCAAATAAGCGGGCGCTTCATTTTAAAACTCCCGCCTCTTTCAGCTGTTTTTTCATACAGCGCAATATTTCTGTACTTTTCACGCGCGACGTTTTTACTCTTGCCACAAAAACAAAATCGTACCCCGCCTGAATCTGCGGAAACAGCTGCGCGTAGGCTGCCCGTATCACTCGTCTGGAACGGTTGCGCTGCACGGCTTTGCCTGTTTTTTTGCTTGTCGTAATTCCATACCTTACGCTGTGCAACCTGTTTTTCATAACATACGTTACGACGACGGGAGAAATAAAAGATTTTCCTCTGTTATAAAGACGTTTAAAATCTTTATTTTCCTTTAACGTTTCCATACTTCCCATATGTTATCATCCCGTCTGTAAAAGCAAATCCGTTTTTCACATAAAAACACATGCGCTTCTTACAAAAATAAAGACCACATTTCAGTGGTCTCAATCTTAGTAAGACAACCTTTTTCTGCCTTTTGCACGTCTGCGGGCAAGCACCTTCCGCCCATTTCTGTCAGACATTCTTTTTCTGAAACCATGCTCCTTTTTTCTGTGAAGCTTTTTAGGCTGATATGTTCTCAACATAAAAAAGCCCTCCTTTCGGGTATTAACCTTGCAATATAGCATTATAACGTAATTCATATAAATCGTCAACAAAAATTTTTTATTTTTTTAAGTGCAAAAACAAAGAAAATGTCGGCCTGTAAGGCAGTCTTTTTGCCTTATACCATATCTTGTGTTTTCTTCTTATTTTCTTACTTTATGCAGTATAAAAAGCACACTTTTTATTATTTTATCTGCATATGTAAAGCTTACAATTTTTTTCAATAAAAAGTTTGAAAAGAAGACCGGTTTGTGATAGAATAATACAGATAATGAAAGAGCGGGATTTTATATATTATAAGTAAAAATATACATACTATATGATTTTTTGAATCTCCTGAACTCTTGCGTTTAAAAATTTTTAGATAAGGAGAGAATCACCATGGAGTCCTTTAATGAAGCCTGGGACGTAATCTGTGATTATTGTAAAACCAGAATTACAGACGTTGCATATAAAACCTGGATCAGCAGGATTAAGCCCCTGACACTGAATTTTGATTCAGGAGAAGCCATTCTCCTGACTCCAAACGAATTTCACCGGCAAACGCTGACGCGCTGTTATCTTACACTTTTACAGGAAGCATTTGATGCCGTGTTTGGATCTTCTATTGAAATCCGCCTAACAATCCCGGAAGAGGTCAGCAGCAAAAACCAGGAACCGGAAAATGAAAAAATCATGCATTCAGACTATGAATATACATTTTCCACGTTCATTGTAGGCTCCTCCAACAAATTTGCGCATGCGGCTTCTCTTGCAGTTGCTACAAATCCAGCAGGCGCATATAATCCTTTATTTATCTACGGGCATTCCGGTCTTGGAAAAACGCACCTTTTATATGCAATTGGAAACGAAATCAAAAAAACGCACAGTAATATGAACATTCTTTATGTAAAGGGCGACGATTTTGCAAATGAATTAATCGAATCAATTCAAATAGCAAAAACAAAAGAATTCCGGCAAAAATACAGAAACGCCGACGTACTTTTAGTAGACGACGTACAGTTTATAGGCGGAAAAGAATCTACACAAGAAGAGTTTTTCCATACATTCAACACCTTGTACGAAAGCAAAAAGCAGATCGTTCTAACTTCAGACAGGCCTCCAAAAGAAATAAAAACGCTGGAAGAAAGGCTGCGCACCCGCTTTGAATGGGGATTAATCGCAGACATTCAACCACCGGACCTTGAAACAAGAATTGCAATCATTAAAAGAAAAGCGGAATTCTTAGAAATTCATATTCCCGACGAGGTATGCGAATACATTGCCACAAAACTAAAAACAAATATACGGCAGCTGGAAGGCGTTGTACAAAAAATTAAAGCAAAAAACCTCTTAAATGGGGAAAAACCTACCATTTCCGGCGCACAGGAATCTATATCCGATATTTTAAACAACGAAACACCGCCGGAGCTGACGGTAGAAAAAATTATTGACGAAGTCGCAAGAACCTTTGGCGTAAAAAGTGAAGATATCCGTTCCATAAAAAATCGGAGGGCAAACCTCTCAAATGCACGCCATATTGCAATTTACATTGTCAGAGAACTCACGCACCTTTCCATGATTCAAATTGGAAATGAATTCGGAGGCAGGCACTATTCCACAATTGTATATACGATCCAACAAGTAGAAAAAAATATGAATAAAGACAGCAAGGTAAAAGAAACCATAGAAGACATCATCAAAAACATCCGCGACAGGTAAAAACTTTTTTCACATATTTTTTCACATTCACTCCACAGTATTTCACAAAATGTGGAAAAATAGAAAAACATAAAAAATTCTCCACACTGCATACACAGAGTTTAAACATTCCGCTTATGTAAATTCTTGCCTGTTTTATGAAAGATTCTTTGTAATTCCACATTTTCACAGCCCCTACTACTACTACTAAAATTATATATAATTTCTGTTGTTTCTTTTTATAAAAATTGAAAAGAGGGATAATTTTATGAAGCTGAATTGCTCCCAGTCAAAACTGGCGGAAGCTGTTACAAACGTACAACGGGCAGTTTCCTCTAAAACATCTCTTCCTGCTTTGGAAGGAATTTTAATAAAGGCCTACAAAAACCAAATTACTTTGTGCGGGTATGATCTGGAAATAGGTATTACAACGGTTATAGATGCAGACGTTGTTACAGAAGGGGAAATTGTAGTAAGCGCAAAACTTTTGGGAGATATTGTCCGCAGGCTTCCTGAAGAAAACGTACATATCGAAACAGACGATAGGTTAATTACCTATATTTTCAGCGGACAGGCAGAATACAGAATTGTGGGAATTTCCTCTGCAGAATACCCGGAACTTCCCTCATTTGAAAAAACAGATACGCTTACCATTCAGAGTGGCCTACTAAAAAATATGATTAAGCAAACTTTGTTTGCTGTTTCTGATAATATTTCAAAACCAATTTATACGGGCTCTTTGTTTGATATTGAAGACCAAATCATCCGAATTGTGTCGGTTGACGGCTACAGGATGGCTCTGCGAAAAGAACCAATCGATTGTGAGGAAAACAGTCGTTTTGTTGTGCCTGGAAAGGCGCTTTCAGAAATTTTAAAGCTTGTCAGTGAGGAAGAAAAAAATACGGAAATTATCCTTGGGCAAAGGCATGCTATTTTCCATATAGAGCAGTATTCTGTCTTTACAAGGTTGATTGAAGGAAACTTTTTAGACTATAAATCTACCATTCCAAAAGAAAATAAAACGCAGGCGCCTGTTGGCACCAGAGAAATGATAAACAGCGTGGAAAGAATGTCGCTTCTTACGTCGGAAAAAATTCAAAGCCCAATCCGTTTTATTGTAACGGAAGATTCTATAAAGCTTTCCTGCTCTACTGCAATTGGAAAAGCGAACGATGTGATAAAAACAACAGTGTCTGGCGAAGAGGTGGAAATTGGTTTTAATAACCGTTATTTGTTAGACGCCCTGCGCAACGCAGATACAGATATTGTAAATTTACAGTTCAGCGGCCCGCTTACGCCTATGAAGATTGTTCCTGTACAGGGTGACAGTTTCCTGTTTTTAGTCGTTCCCATGAGGTTGAATTATGAAAACTGAAAAAGTTTATATTGATCAGGAATATATTAAGTTAGACAGTCTGTTAAAATTTGGCGGAATTGTTCCAACAGGGGGACAGGCAAAGGTTTTGGTGCAAAGCGGAAAGGTTTTCGTCAATGGAAAGGTGTGTATGGAAAGAGGAAAAAAAATACATGCAGGCGATCAGGTGCAAAGCAAAGATAAAATTTTAGAGGTGTGCAGGAAGTGACCATCCGTGAGCTTACTTTTTGTGGATTTCGTAATTTAAAAGACAGTTGTATTCAACCATCTGAAGGAATGAATATCATTTATGGTGATAATGCGCAGGGAAAGACCAATTTGCTGGAATGTATCTGGATGTTTAACGGCGTGCGTTCCTTCAGGGGGTCAAAAGATAGTGAGCTGGTTTCTTTTCAAAAAAAATCTGCAACGGTTTCCGTCACATTTTTTGCAGAGCAGCGCATGCAAACTGCACAGATTCAAATTCTGCAAAATAAAAGAGAGGCCGTTTTAAACGGGGTAAAGAAAAATTCAACAGCGGAGCTTATTGGAAAATGCACATCTGTTGTTTTTTCACCGGAGCATTTGACATTGGTTAAAAACGGACCTTCAGAGAGAAGGCGGTTTATTGACGGCGCACTGTGCAGGTTAAAACCGCGTTATGCCGTTTTGTTTACAGGATATCATAGAGTATTAAATCAGAGAAATGCTCTTTTAAAGGATATACCACGCCACAGGGAGCTTTCCGAAACACTTTCCATATGGGATGAAAAACTTGCGCAAATAGGTGCTTCTCTGCTATATGAAAGGTTTTCCTATATAAATCTTTTAAGAGAAAAAGCGCGTGCCTTTCATACGGGGATTTCGGAAAGAAAAGAGGATCTTTCTCTTATCTACCAATCTGGGTGTAAAATACAGCCGGACGACTCCAGCGCACAAATGCAGGAAAAACTTATGCAGTCTCTTGTTTTATCCAGAAAAGAAGATATATATACAGGGTGCACCAACTATGGTCCGCATAGGGATGATATAGAAATTTTGATTAATGGGATTAAAGCGAGAAATTTTGCATCGCAGGGGCAGCAAAGAAGTGCTGTTCTATCTTTAAAACTGGCAGAGGCCGCTGTACTAAAAGAAAAAATGCAGGAAAATCCCATCATTCTTTTAGATGATGTCTTAAGTGAACTAGATCTATCCAGACAAACGTATCTTTTAAACGAGCTGCAAGGGTGGCAGGTTTTTATTACCTGCTGCGATCGCTCTGCGGTTCAAAGTTTACGGGGCGGCTGCGTGTTTCATGTTAGTGAAGGAGAAATACAAAACATTACAGAATACAACAGGTGAAAATTTATGTATTTACATGTAGGACAGGATACAGTTATCCGAACAGGCGATATTATTGGCATTTTTGACCTGGATATCACTACGGTTTCAAAGCATACAAGAAGCTATTTGGCAAAGGCGGAAAAGGCAGGGCAGGTTGTTGCAGTTTCACATGAATTGCCAAAATCGTTTATTTTATGTAAAAGTGGGAAAAAAGGGAAAACAGCTGTTTATATCAGCCAGCTATCCTCTGCAACGCTTTTAAAGAGAAAAAATATGCAAAAAGACAGAATTTCCGTGGAAAAGGAGTCCTGAAAAAGGCGTTTAAAAAGGTGGGAAACGGTATATGAAAAATTTGCAATGCCCGTATTGTGGAAAAAAGGTATCTTATATATCGGCTTTTTTAGAAAAAAGCGAAGGAGAGCACACCTGTAAGAAATGCGGAAGAAATTCCACCATCTATTTCAGAAAAGCAATACGCGGCGCTATTTTGGCAACAATTATCATTGCGGCAAGTATTTTAATTATATGGTTGTTTATTGGAAAAAAAGACCAGCTCTGGGGGATGCTCTGGGTATTCATTCCCTTTATTATTTTTTATCTATGTACGCCTCTTTTCTTTCGTTTGGTCCCTTTGAAGATGCGCGCAGCAGGGCAAGTGGATAAAAAAACAATCAAAAGGCGGGTTTACACACCTGCTGTTCCAACTGCCGCAAGCGGATCAACAAAGGTAATCCCAAGGGTATCCAATATAGGGGGAGATTACGTTTTTTTAGACGAAGAAAAAATGGAAGATACCTCTACAAAAATTATCCCAACTGTAAAAGGAAACCAGGAAGAAGAATATATGGATATTTCTTCTTATATTGATCAAAAGCTATAAAGAAAGGGAAGACAGCATGTTAAAACTTCCGGTCTGTCCGTATTGTCATGCGGTCTATCACTATAAAACTGTACAAAAAACGGTCAAGCAAAAAGAAATAACCTGCCATAACTGTAAAAAAACATTTTTGATCTCCTATAAAAAAGGCCGATTTCTTTTACTTTTGTTTGTAGCTGTTTTTTTGGTTGGATTTAATCTTTTTCTACTTAATATTTTGGAAAATATTACAATATGGGGATGTCTGACTGTTACAGTTGTGTTTGTTTTGATCGCTATGCTTCTTTTTCCTTATACGGTGCGCTATAAAAAAAAGGCAGAAAGTGCAAAAAAGGAAAAAAAGAATAATAAAAGAGCTTAATTGTAGGAGGTCTTTTTCTTGGATACAAATATAGAAATTACAAAAACCGAAAATACATACGGCGCCAATGAAATACAGGTACTGGAAGGGCTGGAAGCTGTAAGAAAGCGTCCGGGAATGTATATTGGATCAACGGGTCCAAGGGGATTGCATCATCTGGTGTACGAGATTGTCGACAACTCAATAGACGAAGCTCTTGCCGGGTACTGCACAAAAATAGACGTAAGTATTTTACCTGGAAATATCATAAGGGTATATGACAACGGCAGAGGGATTCCGGTTGGAATTAATCAAAAAATGGGAATTCCCGCTGTTACAGTCGTATTTACCGTATTGCATGCGGGCGGAAAATTCGGCGGCGGTGGATATAAAGTATCTGGCGGACTGCACGGCGTAGGTGCGTCTGTTGTAAATGCGCTTTCCGAATGGCTGGAAGTAAAGGTTTGCGACGGGGAAAATATTTATCATCAGCGGTATGAAAGAGGAAATATTGTTTCAGACCTTGAGATTGTGGGAAAAGACACGCAAAAGGGTACGGAAGTTATCTTTAAAGCAGACAGGGAAATTTTCACAGAAACAGACGAATATGATTTTCAAATACTGGAAACGCGCTTGCGCGAACAGGCTTTTTTAAATGCGGGCATTCATATTGAGCTTCGTGATGAACGCGATTGTAAAGATATCCGGCAGAGCAATTTTCTTTATGAAGGCGGCGTCGCAAGTTTTGTCGAATATATTCATAAAAAGAAATCACTGGATCTGGTGCACCCGGAGGTTATCTACTTTTCTACCTCTGCACCGGACGATACGTCAGCTGTGGAAATTGCAATGCAGTATAATGAAAGCTACAATGAGTGCATTCTTTCTTTTGCAAATAATATTCATACAACAGACGGCGGCACGCATGAGGAAGGTTTTAAGCGTGCGCTGACAAGGGTTATGAACGATTATGCAAGAAAATTTAATATTATTAAGGAAAACGATAAAAGCTTAACAGGTGAAGACGTAAGAGAAGGTCTTACAGCGGTAATCAGCGTTCGGCTGAAGGAAGCGCAGTTTGAAGGGCAGACAAAAGCAAAGCTTGGCAATACAGAAATCCGTACAATGGTTGACAAACTTGTCAGTGAAAAGTTAAAAACTTATCTGGAAGAAAATCCTGCAACCGCCAAAGCAATTTTTGAAAAGGCACTGGCGGCTTCCAGAGCCAGGGAGGCGGCTAGAAAGGCAAAAGACCTTGTAAGAAGAAAATCTGCCATGGAATCGGCGGCTTTACCGGGAAAACTTGCCGACTGTCAGTCCAGAAACCCGGAGGAAACGGAAATTTATATTGTAGAGGGCGATTCTGCCGGCGGCTCTGCAAAAGGGGGAAGAGACAGGCGCTTTCAGGCAATTTTACCGCTTTGGGGAAAAATGCTCAACGTAGAAAAAGCGCGTTTGGATAAGGTATATGGGAACGATAAACTGATGCCGGTTATAACGGCGCTTGGCTGTGGAATTGGCGAAGAGTTTGATTTAAGCAAATTGCGTTACGGAAAAGTAATTATTATGGCGGATGCAGACGTGGACGGTTCGCATATCCGGACGTTGTTGCTGACGTTCTTTTTTCGTTTTATGCGTCCGCTTGTGGAGGCCGGACACGTATATATTGCACAACCGCCGCTGTACAGAATTACAAAAGGCAAAGAACACCTGTATGCGTATACAGATCCGGAAAGAGACGCCCTTTTAAAATCCATAGAGGGAAAAACCGATATTCAGCGTTATAAGGGCCTTGGCGAAATGGATTCAGAACAGCTTTGGGAAACTACGATGAATCCGGAAACAAGAATTATGCTGCGCGTAGATTTAACAGACGCCGCCGCCGCTGATGAAATTTTTACTATTTTAATGGGTGATAAAGTAGAACCAAGACGTGATTTTATAGAGAAAAACGCAAAATATGTACAAAATCTGGATATTTAAACGGCGCTTTGATCGAAGATAGGGAAGTGAAGCAGATGGAAAACGCAGTCGATGAGATAGAAAAAAAGGCGAGAGATACGTCGCAGCAGGTGCAGAAAACGCCGTACGAACAGGAAAATACAAAGAAAGAAGAGCGGCAGTTTCTGGAAGAGATTTCCTATTCCTTAACACAGCAGGAAGCCTACCTCTGCCTGAAAAAGGCGGGTATCTTTAAAACGTCGGGAAGAAGGGCGGTTGTTTATACAGTATTAATGATCATCGCAGCCGCAGGTTTTTTTATTTCTTTTCTGGTCGGGCAAAATGTCAATTGGCTTGTTTTTGCCATTGTGTCGCTTTTAATTATCGCGGTGATTTGGCTGGTCCCTTATTTTCAGTTAAAACGCCTGGCAAAAGAAAATGCAAAGGGAAATGTGATTAAAGCAAAAATTACAGAAGAAAAGATTGTCATCACGGGCAACGATTCCTCCTGGAAAATTCCGCTGGACCAGACAAGCCGTTTATCACAGGGAGACGGCCTTTTGGTGTTTCATACGCAGAACAAGCAGCTCTTTGTTATTCCGCAACGGGCGATCCATCCGGAAAATTTGCAGAAAGTGCAGCGTCTTGTACAGAAGGGTACGCGCCCTTATAGGGGAAGCGAAAAGTAAATAGTCAGGAGGAAGAGGGATTGGTTACAGAAAGTAAAATTACAGTCCGTTATGCAGAAACGGATAAAATGGGCATTGTGCACCACAGCGTATATGCCGTTTGGTTTGAAGTTGGCAGAACAGATTTCATCAGACAAGCCGGTATGCCCTATAGTGTAATGGAACAAAAGGGCATTATGACGCCGCTTTCGAGCCTGACCTGCCAGTTTTACTTACCGGCGTATTACGAAGATGAGCTGATTGTAAAAACCTCTGTTTCCAAAATTACGGCTGCACGGATTATTTTTTCCTATAAAATAAAAAGGCAAAAGGATCAGGCACTTCTGGCAACGGGAAGTACATCTCATGGCTTTGTGAGCGCAAAAACTTTCCGGCCTGTCAACGGAAAAAAAGCGCTTCCGGAAATTTATCAGGCGCTTAGCAGTGCAATAGAGAAATAAACAGATGTATATAGAAGACAGGGGCAACCCTTTTGTAAAAATAGAGGGACAAGTTATAAAAGAAGAAACCTGCGTGCTGGCAAATCAGGTTATACAAAAAAGCACAGGGAAGAACAGACTTCGGCTTTTGGTTACAGCTATTGCAGTTGTTTTGCTGGTAGCTGCGCTTATCCGGCTTACACAGCTGGTGGCCGACGGCGGTTTTTTCATGATAGCCGAACAGCTTACAGCCGTTCTGTTTTTCTTTCTGGTATTTATGTTGTTTGCCTTTACCTCTGTAAGGGAAGAGGAAAGCACCATTAAGAAAGGCTATGTGACAAACCATTTTGTAAAGCAGAAATATACTTTGTCCTTTTATAAAGAATTTTTTCTGTTTGAAAGCCAAGCTGAAAAAATAAAACTGTCCAGAACAGATATAAAAAAATGCATAGAAAGCCAAAGCTTGTTTATTTTACTTTCAAAACCAGGGCAGATGTATATAGTAGACAAAGCTTTTTGCAAAGAACAACAGACCGCGGCGCTGCATGCGTATTTTAAAAATACCTATGTGCGCGGCTTTATTGAGGAAAAGCCATGGAACAAAAGAAAATAGAGGTAAGCTATTTGCTTAGTAAAAAAGAATATGTGGAAAAAAACCTGCTGCTTCAGCAGCAGGCCAGAAAAAAATGGATTACGGCGCTTTGTATAGCGGCAGGTGTGTTTTTTATATTACAAGCGTTTTTCAAAATTATGCAGCAGGCAGATATCGTTTACAGCATTCTTTCTGTTTTACTCGGCTTTTTTATTGCCATTTTTTATGATTTTTTTATTCTTCACGTTTTTGCAAAAAAAAGCGCGGAGAACGATTATGAAGTGCATAAAGAAAAACGGCCTTCCTACAGGCTTGTAATGGAAGAAAGTCAAATAACTTTGCAATCTGATAAGTATGATCTTTGTACGGAAACGGCAAAATTGTGGAAATGTGTGGAGACAAAGTTGCAGTTTTTATGCTTTACCGGGTATGGGCAGGCGTTTTGTATTCCTAAGCGCGTATTAACGCAACAGCAAATTCATACTTTGCACGCGCTTTTTATGCAGCAGTTGCCGCAGGGAGGCTATACAAACGGTTGGTAAACAATGTTTAAAAAAATGCAATATACAGCGGGCTTTATGACCGCATAAGATAAAGAGGGTGTCTTTCATTGGATAACAGGGAAAACAACGAGCTTATGCATGCGCAGCAAAAAATTATAGACGTCGATATTAATAACGAAATGCAAAAATCCTTTTTGGAATATTCTATGTCCGTTATTGTATCGCGTGCACTGCCGGATGTCCGCGACGGGCTTAAGCCTGTACACAGGCGGATTCTTTATACCATGTATGAAAAAGGACTGGGGCCTGAAAAACCCTACAGAAAGTGTGCAGACACGGTAGGGGCCGTTTTAGGCAGCTACCATCCGCACGGCGACGCCTCTGTTTACGATGCGCTGGTGCGTCTGGCGCAGGATTTTTCCATGCGCTATATGCTGGTGGACGGGCATGGAAATTTTGGGTCCGTTGACGGCGACCCCCCCGCAGCCTACCGTTATACGGAAGCAAAGATGAGCAAAATGGCGGTTGAGATGCTTACGGATATAGATAAGGAAACCGTTGATTTTATGCCCAATTTTGATGATAGGCTAAAAGAACCTACGGTTTTGCCGTCGCGCTTCCCAAACCTGCTTGTAAACGGTTCAAGCGGGATTGCTGTCGGTATGGCGACAAATATCCCCCCGCACAACATGGGAGAGGTCATTGACGCCATATGCTGCCTGATTGATAATCCCGACGCGCGCCTGGAAGATTTAATGCAGCATATTCAGGGACCCGACTTTCCTACCGGCGCGCTGGTCATGGGACGAAGCGGAATTCGCGCCGCTTATGCCACAGGGCGCGGAAAAATTATTGTGCGCGCGCGTGCAGAGATCGTGGAGCAGAAGAACGGACGGTTTAAAATTATTGTTACGGAGCTTCCATACCAGGTAAATAAAGCGCGCCTGGTGGAAAGTATTGCAAATCTTGTAAAAGACAAGCGTATTGAAGGAATATCCAATGTAGAGGATCATTCCGACCGCGCGGGAATGCATATAGAAATTGACATAAAGCGCGATGCCTCGCCGCAGATTGTCTTAAACCAGCTGTATTCCTATTCGCAAATGCAGGTCACGTTTGGCGTAATAATGCTTGCAATTGTAGACGGCGAGCCAAAAGTGCTTACGCTGCACGATATGCTGCAGCATTACATAGATTTCCAGCAGAGCGTTATAACACGCAGAACCGTTTACGATCTGCGCAAGGCAGAGGAGCGCGCACATATTCTGGAAGGACTTAAAATTGCAATTGACGCAATTGACGAGGTCATTTCAATTATTCGCAGCTCCAAAGATCAAAGCACAGCCAGGCAGCGGCTTTCTGAACGGTTTGGGCTTGACGATGTGCAAACGCAGGCCATTGTACAGATGCGGCTTGGGCAGCTGACCGGGATGGAACGCAGCAAGGTTGAGGAAGAACTGCGTTTGCTGGAACAAAAAATAACGGATTATAAGAGTATTTTGGCAGATCCGCACAGGCAGCTGCAGATTATTAAAGAAGAAATCACGGCGATTCGCAATAAATATGCGGATCCAAGGCGGACAGAGATCATGGCTGTAAGCGGCGAGGTTGACATCGAAGATTTGATTCCGCAAGAAGAATGTGTGCTAACACTGACAGATTTTGGCTATGTGAAGCGTCTTGCCGTAGATACCTACCATACCCAGCGGCGGGGAGGAAAGGGCGTTTCCGCCATGTCGCGCAGAGAAGAAGACGTTGCAAGCGAAATGTTTATCATCAACAGCCACGATTATGTGCTGTTTTTCACCAATACGGGCCGGGTGTACAGGTTGAAATGCTATGAAATTCCGGAGGGGAGCCGTACTTCAAAGGGGATGAACATTGCAAACCTGCTACCGATCAGCGGGGAAGAAAAGGTCACTTCTATGATCCGCGTACCCAAATTTGAAGAAGGCAAATATTTAATTATGGTTACAAGAAAAGGCCTTGTCAAGCGTATTGCGCTCAATGCATACAATACGGCCAGAAAAGGCGGTATTATTGCGCTGGAGTTAAACGAAGGGGACGAGCTTGCCTGGGTGCGTATGACAGACGGCAGCGCACAGATGCTTGTAGCAACCAGAAAAGGCATGGCAATCCGTTTTAAAGAAACAGACGTGCGTCCCATGGGCAGAGGAGCCAGGGGCGTAAAGGCCATTACACTGCAGGAGGACGACGAGGTTATAGGGATGTCCACCATTCGGGAAGGGGCGTTTGTACTGACCGTGTCAGAAACCGGCTATGGAAGGCTTTCCAACATCAGCGACTACAGGTTGCAGACAAGAGGCGGCAAAGGGCTGACCAACTACCATGTGAAAAAATACGGAAATGTCGCGGCAATAAAGGTTGTGGATTTGGACGACGACATCATTATTATATCAGACGATGGAATTATTATCCGCATACAGGCAGATTCCATCCGGCTGTGTGCAAGGCCCAGCAAAGGCGTGGTTGTTATGAAGGTGAAGGAAGGAAGCAAGGTTGTCACGCTTGCTAGGGCGCAGCATGAAGAGCAGGAAAATGCAGAAGAACCGGCGCCCGAAGAAAAACTGGCACAGGAATCTGTACAAGAATAAATGAGGGCAGGTTTTTTCTGTCTTTTCCAGAGAAGCGGTATTAATGGCAAATTTGCAAAGACTGTGTTGAATTGCAGCAACAAAAAAGCAGAACTCCCCCGGCAGCTTAAACAAGTGCCGGGGGAGTTCTGCTATACCAAAGAAGGGCAGGAAATCTTCCTGCCCCGCTTCTTTTTTATTTACCTGTAAAAGAGAAAATCTTAAGAAGGATCTACACGCTTACCCTGCGCAATAACAGGTGTGTCTGCAATTATTTTGTTTGTATAGGTTTCGTAGACCACACTGTCTGCTGTACCGTTTGTGTTTACAAGAATCTTCCGGTTGCCTGCGTCATAGTACGAAACGGTATCCGCTGTTTTGCCGTTATTATACGTGTATTCTACAACTAAAATTGCACCGCCGTTTGCCTGCACGCCATCGGCATTAGACTGGCGCTGCACACTCGTCAGGTTTTCAAAAAACGTATTAAAGTAAGCGCTGCTGATTGTTTTACCGCCGCATTTGACGATCGTTTCCTGTGTAACATTGCCCTCTTCGTCTTTCTTTTCTTCTTTTGCTATGCTAAAGATATAGGTTTTGCTGTCGACGGTAATGGTGATTTCACTCAAAAAGTCCAGATTGGGTTTTAAAATGTATTCATACCGCAGGTCTTCATACGTATACTTTGCCCATGGAACCATATCGGCGGACAGTTGGTAAATCATATTCTTATCTGAACTGGTCAGATAAACGTTCCCGTCGTCGTCTGGTTTTGATGCAGACAGTGTAATGGTTGTGTCGTTGTAAACCGCCTTTACCGTAGCGGCAGGGGTTTTCAGGCCAAAGTTTTGAAGCTGTTCATCTGTGGGATTTACAGCCTTAACGGCGTCTGCGCTTAAGCCGCGGATACCGCCCATTACTTCAGAGCCTTTTTCCACGCTTACAGGCTGCTCCACAGGAGTGGTCATCTTATAATAGGCGCTGTTTGTTTCGTCGTCGTTCGGGACAATTGTCACAGGCTTTGGATAATTTGTACCCGAAAGGGTCATGGTCTCAATTTCACTGCTTTCTTCTGACTCCCCTGCGGTGGTTATTTCCTTGCTCAACAAATCAAGCGGAGAGAATAAAAAGCTATCAACCGCGTCTGTGGCAACCAGGTAAATGGCTTTGTCGTCATTGCATTGCAGGTATACACCCAATTCAGAAGGCGCTTCGTCGCCGACCCTGTAGGTAATTACCGTACCGTCTGCAAAGGTTGCCGTAACGGTGGCGCGCGGGTCATCCAGGCCATAATTGCCGGGATTTGCCCCCTTAATGTCAATAATTCTTGTAGTTTTCATGTTGGAAGCGTCGTTTGCAATTGCTTCGGGCTGGCCGCTGAGCAGCTGTTGGTCTTCAAAGCCTACCAGTGTATAAACGGTTGTCCCGGTTTGCTCTTCCTCTTCGCCCTGCGCGTTGGTTGCCTGCGTTGTTTGTGTTTCCGCAAGCACCGTAAAAGAGCCGGAGCCGTTTTGTACCTCAACCTTTTCCAGATTCAGCGGCCCCTGGTCTGCAAGCGTAACAATACCGGCGCTTAAAATATTTCCATCTTTATCTTTTTCAGAAGGAATTTTGTTACCCATCGCGTCTGTTGCGTATTGTTCACCATTTTCGTCCGTCGGATAGGTAGAGGTTGTTATATCGGTATCAGAATCTCCGCCCCATGGGACCAATGTTACCAAAAGCAATATGCCGACTAAGATCACAACAGCGCAAACGGCAATCAGAATATTTCTTGTTGATTTTTTCATTATCTATTCCTCCTGCGCAGCCACAATACGATGCCAAGAATCAGCACAATAACGGGAATTACCACCATAAACACCGTGCCAATGGTCATAGCCTGTGCAGACATGATCCCAAGTTCCTGTAAAGAAATATCCTTTGGAGCAATGGTAATGCCTTCCTCTTCGTTTCCAGACTGGATGTTGGCCATATTGATAAAGTATTCAGCGTTATTAAAGGTAGAGGAAGATAAGAATTGGCTGTTGAACATGGCGGCAGATCCAATTGCAATAACAGAAGAGTCAGCGCCGTCGCCCTTATGCGTGCTGATTGCGCCGGCGTTATATTTTCCGTCGATCGCGCCTTCAAAATCAAAGTTTTCATCTGCGTCAAAAGGAATCAGCCCAGAGTTTTCAGACGTTGTAAACAGCGGGGTGGCGTTTGCTTCATCCAAAATGGTCACTGGCTTGCTGTAAGCGCCTACAAGTGGGATAGAAGCGTTTTTCAGCCCCGCGGTAAAGTCATCGTTTGCAAAATCGAAAATAGAAAGATATGGATTGTTGGAAACAGGAAGATACTGTGCGTCTGTTTCAGCCAGATAGCCGTCGCCAAGTGCCATACCCCATTCTTCCAGGAAAGAATCTAAAAGCGGTGTTTCCGTCCGGGACTGCGCGGCCACGTAAATCAGCGTTTTTCCATAATTGCCGCCGTTTGAAAGATAATCGGAAAGCTTCTGTATAGAGGCAGAATCCAAATCCACCGTGGGTGTAAACAATACGGCAATGGGTGCTTCGCTGTCAATTTCGTCTGTCAGCAGAGAGGTTTCCACAACCTCGTAATTGTTGTTTTCCAAAAGTTTTTTATAGGCCTCTGCATCATAATCGCCAAAACCGTTGATAAAGGCCACCTTTGTCTGGTCTTCCGACGTTACGTTTAAAATGGCGGTAGTTACAGACGGCTCCACATTAGAAGACTCTACAATCTGCGAATAGGTCGTCTGGTCGTACGTCATATTAAACAGATCTTCTGTCGTTAAAAGCCGGTAGTTGTCTCCGCACTGAACAATATAATCACCGGCAGCAAGCGTTTCATCCGGATAATTCCCTGTAAAGGTCGGATTGGCCGCAAGGTCAATATATTGGATTGTAATGCGGTTGTTATAGTTGTGGTACTGCTTTAAAAGACTATTGGCCTGTAAGAAATACTGGTTGGCGGCGACATAATCGCTTTCTGTGGCCAGCACCATAATTTCAACGTCTTTGTCCAGAGTTGTGATAAAGTCAATAGTATCCTGTGAAAGTTCGTTCATAGCCGTCCCTGTCATGTCTATGCTTAAGGCCGGAATCTTTTCCACAAGTACATTTGAAATTAAATTAATCACGACCACGCCGGCAATAAAAAGGCAAACCAGTAAAATAGACAGGCCGCCCCGCTTGAAGGCGCGGGAATGCAGTTTTGCAAATCTTGTTTTCTTTTTCTTTGGGCGTTTGCTTTCTGTTTTTTCCACAGCGCCCTCCATCGGGGTGGCAGAGGTGTTTTCCGTGCCGGGATCGGCGGTTTCTTCTGCGCCGGGAGCGGATGTTTGTTTTTCCTGCGAATCCATCATCTCTTCCTTTTCCGCTTCGTTAAAATTGTTTTTATCATTCTGGTTCATTGTACCGCCTCCTTTAGCTCCAACGTTTTTTCTCGAACACTCGGATGGTTAAAAAGACAAAAATAACGATCACGCTGAGGAAAAACACAGCGTCGGATATGGTGAAAAGCCCCGCCGAAAAATTTTGCAGATGTGTCAGGAAAGAAAGGCTGTTTAAGATCGTTTTAATAAAATCCACAGGGATCATAGATGCGATCGAATCAATCATGTAAATGGCCAGCCCGGCGGCAAAGCCTGCAACAGCCGCTACAATCTGGCTTTCGGTCAAAGAAGAAATAAACATGTCTATCGCGATCAGCGCGCAGCCCATCAGAAATACGCCGATAAAATTACATAGGATCAGAGACCACGCCGGCGTAGTAAAGCAGGAAAGAATAACCGCATATACAAAAAACACTGCCAAACAGCAGGCGTACACCAAAACAGCGGAAAAGAACTTGCCCATAACAACCTGAAGCAGGCTGACTGGAGCCGTAAGAAGCGCCTGATCTGTCTTTTGCCGCTTTTCTTCGCTAAACAGCTTCATGGTCAGGATAGGGATCAAAAAGAGGATGACCATAAACATATTAATAAAAACGGGCGTAAGATTTGCAGAATCGCTTAACAGGCAGTACCAGAAAAAGAACATGCCGGAAAAGAAATAGAATACGGCCAGCACCACATAAGCGATTGCAGAGGAAAAATACGAACTAAATTCCCTTTTTAAAATTGCACTCATGACCATTTACCCCCTTTTTTACCGGCAACGTTGGAATTTCCCGTTAATTGTAAGAATGCATCCTCCAGCGAAAGCTCGGCGTTTTTCATAAGAACAATCGGATATTCCGCCTTTGCCATCGCAAAAAAGATCTGCCTGCGTACATCTTTGTCCTTTTCAGTTTTTATCACATATTCGGTGCAGTCGGAAGAGATGCTGCGAAGGCGCTCCATTTTGAGCACGCCGCTTATGTTTCTAATAGCCGACATAACCGCCGTTTCGTTTCCGGCAATCTGTACAAGCAGATTATGCGTGCCGGAAAGCGTGTCGGAAAGGGCGCTGGTAGCGGAGTCCGCCACAAGTTTTCCCTGATTGATAACAATAACTCTGTCACAGGTGGCCTGTACCTCCGGCAGCACATGGGAAGAAAGAATAACCGTATGCTTTTTTCCCAAGCCCTTAATCAGCGTACGCATTTCAATAATTTGTTTGGGGTCCAGCCCTACGGTAGGTTCGTCCAAAATCAAAACAGGCGGGTTCCCAAGCAGTGCCTGCGCAAGGCCTACGCGCTGTTTGTAGCCCTTGGAAAGGTTTTTTATCAGCCTGCCCGCCACGTCTGTGATTCTTGCAACTTTGCAGACCTCTTCAATATGTTCTTTTTTGGGCAGTGTGACCTTTTTCAAATCAAACATAAATTCCAGATATTTTCTGACGATCATATCCGGATACAACGGCGGAATTTCCGGAAGATAACCAATTTTTGACTTTGCCCCGGTGGGATCTTCCAAAATTTCACAGCCGTCAATGGTGACGGTTCCCGAGGTAGACGAAAGATACCCGGTTATAATATTCATCGTGGTGGTTTTCCCTGCGCCGTTAGGGCCGAGAAAGCCTAAAATTTCGCCGCTGTCCACGGTAAAGCTGACGTCGTCAACCGCCAGCTTATCGCCGTAGCGCTTTACGAGGTTTTTGACCTCAACCATAGAAAATGCACTCCTTTTTACTACCTTTATTCAAGAAAAACGCAGAATACTCCGCAAGAATCCAATGAATATCATATCGAAATTTTTACAGGCATATGTTACGATTAAATGAATTTTTTACGAAAAATTAGATTTTTTATATGGAGAAATCTACCAATATAAATAAGATTGTGTGCGGGATCTGCAAAACCAGCAGACAACACCCCTCCTGCTATTGCGCAAATGCTTTTATAAGACAGCCTTGTTTACATTGCGCAATACAGGCAAAACAGCCCGTGCATAGCGCAGGGTCTACGGTGGCTTTGAAGTTTTCTACCTTCACTGCGCCGTTTGGACATGCCTTTACACAGCGCATACATCCAATACAGCCGGCAGTACAGGCCCTTTTTGTGTCGGCGCCCTTATCACAGCTGCTGCAAAGGACAACGGCCTGCTGTTTTACCGGCGCCAGGCGGATTAGCCCTTTCGGGCAGGCGTCTGCACATTTCCCACATGCCCTGCAAAGGGCGGGGTTTATGCGGGCAAGCCCGTTGCATATTGTAACAGCGTCGTATTCACAGGCGGCTTTACAGTCGCCAAACCCCATACACCCATAGCTGCATTTCCCTGTGCCTCCATGCAGCTGTACTGCCGCTCGGCAGGAGGAAATGCCCTGGTAAAGCATTTTGTCTGCGGTATGCTCCAGTCCGCCCATACAGAAAACAACGGCCGTTTTACGCTGGTTTTCTACCGGTTCTGTACCCAGCATAGCGGCAATTGCTTTTGTGGTTTCTGCACCACCGGGGGAGCATAGTCCAGGCTTTGCCGTCCCTTTAGACAGAGCGTTAGCATACCCGGAACAACCGGAATACCCGCATGCGCCGCAGTTGGCGCCCGGCAGAAGAGCCAGAAGAGCCTGCGCTTTTTCGTCCCTGGGTACAGACATTAAAGCGGAAGCGATCGCAAGTACAAGACCTACAATCAGGCCAATAAAGCCCACCGTCAAAACGGCAAGTATAACCGGGTTCATCGTTTACCATACCCTTTCCGTTTCAATAATTTTACAGCAGTATCTACATAAGGCCGTCGACAAGGCCGGCAAAACCTAAAAACGAAATGGACACCAAAGACGCGGCCACCAGTGTGATAGGCAGGCCCTTTAAGGATTTTGGAATGTCGCATTCCTCCAAACGTTCCCGCACGCCGGCAAACATAACCATTGCGACCAAAAAGCCTATACCCGCGCCAAACGAGTTTACAAGCGCCGTGATATAGGTATAAGAAGAATCGGCCGCAGCCTTTTCCAGCACCAGCATGGTAACGCCCAAAACGGCGCAGTTGGTTGTAATCAACGGCAGATAAATACCAAGCGCGTTATAAAGAGGCGGCATGTATTTTTTTAAAATAATTTCTACAAGCTGAACAAGCCCGGCAATCACCAGAATAAAGAGAATTGTCTGCAGATAATCCAGATGATTGGGAACCAGCAGGTTTTCATATATGGGATAGGTCACAGCGGTGGAAAGCACCATGACAAAGGTAACAGCAACGCTCATTCCCACAGCGGTGTTCAATTTTTTGGAAACGCCCAGGAACGGACAAATGCCCAGAAATTTGCTTAAGACATAATTTTCCGTAAGAATTGCCGCCAAAAATACGGCTACAAGCTGCTGTATATTCATTGCGGGCGTTCCTCCTCCTGCTGAATTTTGGAGCAGTTTCCGGCAAGCGGGCAAGTGCCGCAGGCAGTTTCTTCCGGTTTTTTGCGGTTTCCGCTAAGACGGTTTGCAAGCGCGATCAGCATGCCAAATACAAAAAATCCGCCGGGTGGCAAAATAAAAATCAAAATCGGGTCGAACAGATCAGCCGTTAAGGGAACACCAAAAACACAACCTGTACCGAAAAACTCGCGGATCATCCCCATCAAAAGCATGGCAGCGGTAAAACCTGCGCCCATACCTAGGCCGTCAATTATAGAAGGGATGACTTTGTTCTTGCTGGCGTACATTTCAGCCCTGCCCAGTATGATGCAGTTTACAACAATCAGTGGCAGGTAAATCCCCAGGGATTGATCAATTGCGGGAGCAAAGGCCTTGACAAGCATTTGTACGACTGTGACAAAGCCCGCAATAACTGTTATGTAAGCCGGAATCCGCACTTTATCGGGAATCCACTTTCTAAGAAGGGAAATTGCGGCATTGGAGCAAACCAGAACAAGTGTTGCGGCAACGCCCATACCAATTGCGTTTGACGCTGCCGTTGTAACGGCAAGCGTAGGGCAGGTCCCAAGGACCAGGCACAGAACAGGGTTTTCTTTAACAATACCTTTGGTAAATTCCTGCAGCAATGTTTTTTTTGCCATTAGTCAGCGCCTCCCTTGCGGCTGTCTGGCTCAGCCTGTATGGCGGAAAGCACATCTTCCCACAGGTCAAGCGAGATGTCATACTTTTTTAGCGTATCATTGTAGACGGACAACGCCTCGTTTACAGCGGCTGTTACGGCGTCAGAAGTAATGGTGGCGCCTGTGATCGCTGCAATTTCCCCGTCTTTTGGCTGCGCATTTTTGATTACAGAAAAACCGCTTTGGGGCAAAGGCTGTTTATACTGGTCAGTAAATTCCGCTTTTGTTGCATTGGAACCAAGCCCGGGCGTTTCATCCTGAGAAAGGATCGAAACGCCGCTGACAGACTCTTTTGCACTGTCAATGCCAACAATCACCGTTATATCCCCGCCGTAGCCTTTGGCGACGGTTGTAATTGTAACGCCAATAACCCGGTTGTCTTTATCAAGTGCAAAATAACAACCGTCGGGAAGGCCCAAAGACTGCACAGTGTCTGCAGGAACCGGTTCAAAACGGTTTGCCTGGGGTAGAACGATTTCCCTGGCCTGCTGCGCCTGCAACTGTGTCTGTGCGGCAATAGGCTCCTTTGTCAGCTCGTTTGTGCCTGCAAGTAGAGCTGCAATTACAACGCATATAACGGTCAATACGGCAGCGGGCCGAATAATTTCCTTTGGATCAAGACTTTTCATGCTTTTTCTTCTCCTCTCCAAAGGGTTTGGGGAACGTCAATTTTTCAATCAGCGGGACAAGAATATTCATCAAAATAATGGCAAAGGAAACGCCTTCAGGCAAATTTGCATAAAGGCGGATCAGTACGGTAATTACGCCGCAGCCGATCCCAAAAAGAACCTTGCCTGTAAAGGTGATGGGTGAGGTGGTGTAGTCGGTGGCCATAAAAATAGCGCCCAGCAGCACGCCGCCGGAAAGAATATGAAAAACCGGATTCTGCCCCAAAAGCCAGGACAAAAGAAAAACAGAACCAATAAAACACAGCGGAATGGCAGGGGTAATGACTTTTCTTATAATTAGATAAATTCCGCCGAGCAGCAGTGCAACCGCGCAGGTTTCCCCAAGGCAGCCGCCGGTTGTTCCCATAAAAAGGTCAAAGTACGGCGTGGTTATTCCGTTTGCATTATTTGCAAGCGGCGTAGCGCTTGTAACGGCGTCCACCTGCTGCATATAAGAAAACGCGGGGGGCCAGGTTGTCATCTGTACAGGGAATGAAACAAGCAGAACAATTCTTGCCGCAAGGGCAGGGTTCACAAAGTTCTGGCCGATCCCGCCAAACATCTGCTTGACCACGACAATCGCCACAAGCGACCCAAACGCGGCAATCAGAAGCGGAATGCCGGACGGAAGATTTAAGGCGAGCAAAAGCCCGGTCACAACGGCGCTCAGGTCGCCAATTGTGTTATCACGCTTCATAATTTTTCTGCTGATAAATTCAAAAAATACGGCGCTTAGAATACAAACGCCAATTACAAGCAGGCTGCGTGGCCCGAACAGGACCACGGAAGCAATAACGGCAGGAAGCAGCGCAATAATGACGTCGCGCATAATATGGGAGGTGGAGCCGCCATGGCGCATATGCGGCGAGGACGATACGTAAAGTTTTTGTTCCATCCGTTATCCCTCCTTTTTCTTCTGCATGGGCTGTCTGGAAAGAAAATCTTTCAGCAAGGCTTTTCCCAGCCGCATATTCTGCACAATCGGCCGGCCTGCGGGGCAGCTGTACGCGCAGCTTCCGCATTCCATACAGGTCGTTACGCCCTGCTTTTGCAGCGCTTCCATATCTTTCAGTTTAATACTGCGGCTGATCAGCGGGGGAACCAGGTGCATCGGGCAGCTTTGTACGCATTTCCCACAGCGGATGCAGGCGCTGGCCTGCGGCAGTCTGGCTTCTTTTTCTGTAAAACAAAGGATCGCATTGTTTTGTTTGAGCACGGGCAGCGTGTCGTCTGTAAGGGCAAGCCCCATCATGGGTCCGCCCATCAAAATTTTCCCGGGAGGGGACTTATATCCGCCGCAAAAGGCAACTATGTCGCAAATAGGCGTTCCAATAGGGACAATTATGTTGCGCGGCCGGGCAATGGCGCCGCCGTCAACGGTAATGCGCTTGCTTACAAGCGGCATGCCGGTTTTTAAATAATTTGCCAGAAAGGCAATAGAGGTCACGTTCATAACAATACAGGAAACGTCCGCGGGAAGTTTTCCTGCGGGGATAACCCTGCCGGTACAGGCCAAAACCAGCATCTTTTCAGCTCCCTGTGGATAACGGGCCTTTAAAGGGAGCACGCGGACAGAGTCGTCCGGGTCGTTTGTTTTGCTGTCGGCAATACGGCGCAGCGTTTGAATCACGTCGGGTTTGTTGTCTTCCACGCCAATGATAACTCTGTCGATGCCCAGCAGGCGCTTGACCGCATAAATGCCGCTCATAACCGCCCAGGAGTTCTCCAGGGCTTCTCTGTGGTCGGCGGTAATATATGGCTCGCATTCAGCCGCGTTGACAATCAGGGTGTCTATTTTCTTTCCCTGAGGAACGTTCAGTTTTACATGCGCAGGAAAACCGGCGCCGCCAAGCCCTACAAGGCCGCTCGCCCGTACAGCGTGCAGAAGGTCGGAAAGGCTGTTGACAACAGGCGGTTTTATATCGGCGCATTTGCGCATTTGATCGTCGGAAGCGATTACCACTGCGTCACACTTTGTTCCGTCGGGCAGCATAACGCTTGTTATTTTTTTTACTGTGCCGGAAACGCTTGCGTGAATCGGCGCGCTTACGTATGCGTTGCTGTCGCCGATAAGCTGGCCGACGCATACGGGATCGCCTGCTTTGACTACCGGCCTGCACGGCGCGCCGATGTGCTGCTGCAGGGGGATGACGACCTCCTGTGGGGGCGGCATAATGACAGACTCGTAATGTGCGGTGGTTTTTCTGTGCGGCGTTTTGACGCCGCCGCGTATTTTAAACGGATGTAAAGGAAATTTTAAAACGACCGATTTCATAAAAGCCCCAATCCTTTCTAAAGCCGCAAGGTACTCCTGCTTTACCATTCATATTCAAAAAGCAGAAAGAAAATAAAAAAATATTCTAAAATGTACCAGCTTAAATGCGGTGTTTGCATGCATAAAACAATACGTTTCCCCATTTTACAACATTAACAAATATTTTAGCACCGAATGCGCCTTTTTTCAATATGTATACCGTTAAAAAAACGGACAAAAATAAAGCTGTACGGCGGTTTTTATAAAAATATAAAAAGGAAGGCGATATGCTTATGCTGGATTACTTAAATGCGTTTTGGGTAGGTGGAATCATTTGCGTGATCGGGCAGATCCTGATTGACAAAACAAAGCTTACGCCCGCAAGAATACTGGTTGCCTTTGTTGTATTGGGCGTAGTACTGGGGGCGGTCGGCCTGTATGAACCAATTGTGGATTTTGCCGGCGCCGGCGCAACGGTTCCGCTTTCCGGTTTTGGTTATACCATGGCCGAAGGCGTCAGAAAGGCGGTGGCCGCAAACGGGCTGATCGGGGCGCTTACCGGCGGAATTACCGCCGCTGCGGCCGGAGTTACTGCAGCCATTGTATTTGGCTACCTTGGCTCGTTGATAGCAAAGCCAAGGGAAAAATAGCGCAAACGGGCAAAAGGCAGACGCACCCGGAGAAGATGTTCCCCGGGTGCGTCTGCAGATACAAAACGCGGCGTTTCAAAAATTTAACCGGCTTTAAGAATGTTACAATTTGTTTTCAAATTTTTGGAAAACAGCTGCTATAATAATAAGCAAATACAGCTTAAAGGAAGGTTAACATGAATATTGTTATGCTTTTAAAGCCTAAATGCGACGTAGCTTTTTTATATGAAGACAATACGTTGCGGCAGGGCCTTGAAAAAATGCGTTACCATGGGTATACGGCGATTCCGGTTATCGCAAGGGACGGTACATATGTAGGAACGGTCAGCGAAGGGGATTTTTTATGGAGCGTGCTGGACAACGGCGGCCAAAGCCTGAAGGACGAGGAAAAGTTTACAGTGCACAATATTTTAAAAGCTGGGTGGAATCCCGCCGTGCGGGTAAATATCACGATGGACGCGCTTTTGCTTAAGGTAATGGATCAAAACTTTGTGCCTGTAACCGATGACAGGGGCTCCTTTATGGGGATCGTCACAAGGCGTGACGTCCTGAAATATTTTTACCAAAACCAGTGGAAGGAAGAAAAAAGACCTCTGCAGGCGGTTGCACAGTAACAAAAACAAAGAAAACCAAAAAACAGGACAGCATGTATGCTGTCCTGTCTGTTTTTTGTTACTGAATCGAGCAGTCCAAATACCGCTCTAACTCTTCGTCGTCTTTCCGTTTCTTTTCCTTAATAATTAAAAAAGCGGTAACCGCGGCGGTAACCGCAGCTACGGAGGCAATAATTGCAAGGAAAACGCCGAGCTTACTTTTTTTCATAACAAATACCCCCAAATAAATTTATACGGTAATTATAGTACTATCATACCCAGTTTTTAAAAAAAAGTCAACCGTCTTATAAAAGCGAAAAATAAAATTCAGGGAATGTTCAAACCGTGTTAAAAAATTGTCGGAAAACACAGAGAAACACAAAATAAAAAGACTGGGATAAAAACAAAAAAAGCAGGGCAAATTGCTCTGCTTTTACGTTCTACGCGCAAAAATCTTATGCGGAAGCGTTGAGCTTGCGGGCAAGTGCGGACTTGCTTCTTGCGGCAGTGTTCTTGTGCAGGATCCCTTTTGCAGCCGCCTGATCAATTTTCTTCATTGCAAGACGTACCGCTTCCGTCTTGTCGGCCGAGTTGTTCTCGACAGCCATATAAGCTTTCTTAAGCGTTGTTTTTAAAGCAGATTTGCAGGCCTTGTTTCTGGCTGTTTTTACAGCAATTACCTTAACGCGCTTTTTTGCTGATTTGATATTTGGCACGGTCCCACCTCCTTTTGCTCAGATTCGTGTACAAACCATACTAGCATTATTTTAAAGAAAATGCAAGCATTTTTCACAGTTTTTTGCAAAAAAAATGTAGGACACAAAATATAGTATGGATCGGGCTTCCGGTATCTATAGAACCAGGCGCAGCAGGGCGATGATAATAAGCAGAATACCGGAAAATACAGCGAACAGATTCTGTGGGATTCGTTTAAACGACGTAATTTTTTTACCAAGCCCCATTCCGCTGCACAAAAATAAAAGCTGGCATATCCCTACCAGAAAAGGGACAAAGTAAGACGTTATTCCTGTAACAGCAAAGAGAATTCCGGCGCCAAAGGAATCTATAGAAAGCGCAACCCCAAGATACAGCGCTTCGGCGCGGTCTATATGTTTGGAACAGTCGCTGTCAAACTGTTCCGGTTTTTTGAGCAGCCCGGAACAGACGATATATGCGCCAAAGGCAAACAGCATCAGCGCGCCAATAAGCTTTGCTGCGCCTGCGGGAATTACAAACAGCAAAAGATTTCCAAAAAAGACAGCGGCGGCTGTAAAAATAACGGAAATCAGCGCGATTACAAGCTTTGCTGCAGCGGAAGTTTTAATCCCGCGCAGCCCATACGATATGCCGATTCCCAATGCATCCATGCTTAAAGAAACGGCAAGCAGCAGCGCACTCAATTAAGCACCCCCCTTTTAACAAAATATGGGGGTGGTTTAATTTTGTGACAACAGGTGCTCCCACACCGTGGGCGTATAGCACAGGCCGGAGGGCCATGGCCCTCCGGCCTGTGCCGGGAAGGGCTTTTTCCGCCCTTTTTATATAAAGCGGAAAAGGAAGCTTCGTTTCCGCACAGTATTATAGTATGCAGGCGGGGCAATCGTGTGCTAGGCGGAAACGGAGGGGAAAACCAGGCATAAACAAAGGCGGCTGACCGTTCCCGCGCACGGTCAGCCGCCTTTGTTGCCGCTGTGATTGTTCTGCTTTTTTGCCTTTTTCTGTATAATATATATGATTAACGCTATCAGCAACACCGCGCCGGATATACAGCGCAACACCACGGCATAGTTACCATCAAGCATATTTATCGGCAGCAGCTCGTCGATCAGCCACCAAATGCAAAGAAATACAAAATAAGCGCCTAAAAAACAGAAAAGCCTGTTTTCTTTTGCGCCGGTATAAATCAGGTAGATCCCTACGATCAGCCACATAGCGGCGTATACATAACCCATTTACAGCCTTACCTCTTTATTTCTCTGCGTGTTTTACGTTTTTTTACTTTTTCCTGCCGTTTTTCGTCCTTCCCCTTTCTGGGGCGGCTGTAAAACAAGCAGAGCAAAAGATAACCCCCAAACACGATAATCCCCGTATAGTGAATCCACTGCATTGCGTCTGTTCCCGGCCAAATTTGCGTAACCAGGAAATTTGCAAGCACCCATGCGCCTTCAAATATGAAAAAGAGCGCAACAGGTCGAAAAAGCGGTACACCGCGGAAAAGCGGCGTAAAAAGGATCACCGCAATCAGCAGGCATATAAAAGCGGAAAGTATCGCAATCCACATAACGCCGTTCTCCTTTTCTTTATCTAAATCAAAGTATAGTAAATTCACACAGTTAAGTCAATAGAAAATAAAAAATCCACTTTTTTCCCCAGGGCAGGAAAAAAGCGTGGAAAACGGGCGATATTAATAATTAGTTTACAAATACCCCCCTTGACAAATACCTGCTCCAATGGTAAATTATAGTCAGATTAGCACTCTTGGCTTTAGAGTGCTAACAACTGACAGGCTGTTGGCATACCCTGAAAAGAGGTGGAAGATATGGAGCTTGCACCAAGAAAGAGCAAAATTCTTATGGCTATCGTAGAAAGCTATATTCAGACCGGCGAGCCTGTGGGGTCTAAAGCGCTGGTTGAACATCTGGATATATCGGTATCCTCGGCCACAGTCCGCAGCGAAATGGCCGCCCTGGCCGAAATGGGGTATTTGCTCCAGCCGCATACGTCGGCAGGCAGGGTGCCGTCGCATAAGGGCTACAGGCATTACCTGGACCATATTATGCAACCGCGCGACGTTGCAAGAAAGGACAGAGAAGCCATAGAAGCGGCCCTGTTTTCCGCCGCAGACGACCCTGAGCACATCTTAAGCGAAGGTTCCGCCGTGCTTGCCATGTTGTCAGGCTATGCGGCTGTTTCGACAACGCCGCCGGGAGACGACGCAAAGATCCGCAAAATACACCTGGTACAAACGGGCAGGCAAACGGCAATGGCTGTACTGATTACTTCAACCGGCATGGTGAAGAACCGGCTGTTTCGGTGCGATTATGTGCTTACGCCTGAAATTGTAAAGGTTTTTGGGCGGCTCTTAAACGAAGCACTCAGCGGCGTACCTGCCCAGGATATAACGCCTGCGTTTATACAGACTACGGCTGTAAGCTTTGGAGAGCTTGCCATGCTCATGCCCAATGTGCTGATGGCGGTTATGGAATCGGCCAAAGAAGTATCTGGCATGAACGTCAGCCTGCATGGACAGACGAATTTACTGTTTCAGGCGGATTATGATATGGCGGACGTACGGGGCGTTATGAAATTTCTAAACGCCTCTGAAGACGTGGCCGGCCTGCTGCTGCGTGCAAAGGAAGACCCAGACGTTTTTGTTGGGGAAGAAAGCGGCAGGCAAGAGCTTAAAAACTGCTCGGTTATAACGGGGCGTTACAAGATAGCGGGGCAGCCTGCGGGAGCCGTTGGGATTATAGGGCCGGTACGCATGGATTACAGCCGGAATATAGGCAGGCTGGAATTAATTTGCAGCACAGTGGGAACACTGATCAGTGAGCTGCTGGAGCTGTAAAAAAGATTTTGGCTTTCATAATATAAGGATTGAAAACGAAAGGAAGGGATAAAAATGGGTAAGCCAAAAGAGGAAGAAAAAGAGGTTGTGACAAAAGACGCGGCTGAACAGCAATGCAAAGAGGAGCAGCCAAAGGATAAAAGCCCCAAAAAGAAAGAAAGCAAAAAGGAAAAAGACGCGCAGGAACTTTTAAAAACACAGGAGGAACTTGCACAACGGCAGAAAGAACTTGCCGCGCAAAAAGAAAGCTTTATGCGTTTGGCTGCGGAATATGATAATTATCGCAAACGGACCACCGTTGAAAAGCAAAACATATATGCAGACGCAACGGCTGATGCAATTGCGGAAATTCTGCCAGTGGCGGACAGCATAGACGCTGCGTTGCAGTCTGCAAAAGATGCGTCTGAAGAATTTAAAAAGGGGCTGGAGCTGGTAAGCAGCCAGCTGTTATCTGCACTTGCAAAGCTCAGAGTAGAACCCTTTGGAGAACAGGGCGAACCGTTTGACCCAACCCTGCATAACGCTGTTTCCCGCATAGAGGATCAAACGCTTGCGGAAAACACAATTGCACAGGTTTTTCAAAAGGGATATAAGACGGGTGAAAAAATTATCCGCCACGCTATGGTACAGGTCGCAAACTGCGACTGATTTATATAGATTAACAGGTAAACGGGAATCGTTACAATTCAACAATTTTGGAGGAATGCAGTATGGCAAAGACAATCGGTATAGACTTGGGTACGACAAATTCATGTGTCGCTGTTATAGAAGGCGGCGAACCTGTCGTTATTGCAAACGCGGAAGGGGCAAGGACAACGCCCTCCGTCGTTGCGTTTTCAAAGACAGGTGAAAGAATGGTTGGCCAGGTGGCAAAACGCCAGGCGATCACAAACCCGGACAGGACAGTTTCTTCTATTAAAAGAGAAATGGGTTCGTCCTACAAGGTAACAATAGACAGTAAAAGCTACACACCGCAGGAAATTTCCGCGATGATTCTGCAAAAGCTTAAAGCAGATGCGGAAGCCTACCTGGGGGAGACGGTCACGCAGGCTGTTATTACGGTGCCCGCATATTTTACAGACGCGCAGCGCCAGGCAACAAAAGACGCAGGAAAAATTGCCGGTCTGGATGTAAAACGTATTATCAACGAGCCGACGGCGGCGGCGCTTTCTTATGGGATCGATAAGGAAACGGACCAGAAGGTCATGGTATATGACCTGGGCGGCGGTACGTTTGACGTTTCTATTATAGAAATGGGCGACGGCGTACAGGAGGTTTTGGCTACAGCCGGTAACAACCGCCTGGGCGGCGACGACTTTGACAAGCGCGTAATGGACTGGATGGTACAAAGCTTCAAGGCCGAAACAGGGATCGACCTTTCCAACGATAAGATGGCGATGCAGCGCCTGAAGGAATCTGCGGAAAAAGCGAAGATTGAACTTTCCGGCGTTACACAGGCCGCGATTAACCTGCCGTTTATCACGGCGGACGCGTCGGGCCCCAAGCATTTGGACCTGACGTTGACAAGAGCAAAATTTAACGAGCTTACGGCAGACCTGGTAGAGAATACCATGGGGCCCGTCAGAAGAGCGCTGCAGGATAGTGGGCTTTCTATTGATAAAATTGATAAGGTGCTTATGGTCGGTGGTTCCTCCAGAATTCCGGCCGTGCAGGAAGCAGTTAAGAGCCTGATCGGAAAAGAACCGTTTAAAGGCATTAATCCCGACGAATGCGTTGCAATCGGTGCTGCAATCCAGGCGGGCGTATTGGGCGGCGAAGTAGACGGCCTTCTGCTGCTTGATGTTACGCCGCTTTCTCTGGGGGTAGAAACCATGGGCGGCGTTATGACAAAGATTATTGAGCGCAACACGACGATCCCTACGAAAAAGAGCCAGATCTTTTCTACCGCGGCAGACAACCAGACACAGGTAGAGATCAATGTGCTGCAAGGTGAAAGGGAATTCGCGCGTGATAACAAGCAGCTGGGGCTGTTTGCGCTGACCGGTATTGCACCTGCAATGCGCGGTGTACCGCAGATTGAGGTCACATTTGATATTGACGCAAACGGTATTGTAAACGTATCTGCAAAAGATCTGGGCACCGGCAAGGAACAAAAGATTACGATTTCCTCCAGCACAAACATGTCTAAGGAAGATATTGACAAGGCCGTTAAAGAAGCCGAACAGTTTGCCGCGGAGGACAAAAAGCGCCGCGAAGAGGTCGATGTAAAAAACGAGGCCGAAAATATGTGCTATCAGGTAGAAAAGCTTTTGAACGAAAACGGTGATAAAATAGACGAAACGGACAAAACCGCGCTGAATACAAAAATGGCGGCGGTAAAAGAGGCCATTTCCAAAAATGATATAGCGCTTATTAAGACAGCCAGAGAGGATATGGAAAAATCTCTGCATGAGATTACCACAAAGCTTTACCAGCAGGCCGCACCGCAGGGAGCGCCCACACCGGAAGCAAACGGCGGCGCGCAGCCCCAGCAGGGTGCGGACAACGGTAATGTATACGACGCAGATTTTAAAGACGTCGAATAACGGCAAACAGAAAAGAAAAAAGATTGGGGCAGGGATTACCTGCCCCACCCTGCATTTATAAATATGCAAACAGATGTAGACGAAAATGCCATTTTGGAGTATGATAATAAAGCATAACTTTTATAGTACATAGGGGGCGTAGCTTTGGCAGAAAAAAGAGATTTTTACGAGGTTATGGGGGTTCCCAAAAACGCCTCTGACGATGAAATCAAAAAAGCGTTCCGAAAGCTTGCAAAAAAGTACCATCCGGATCTGAACCCGGGGGATAAGCAGGCAGAGGCAAAATTTAAAGAAGTAAATGAAGCATATGAAGTGCTTTCCGATAAAGACAAGCGTGCGCGTTACGACCAGTTTGGCCATGCGGGGGTAGACCCCAGCTATGGCGCGGGCGCGGCGGGCGGAAGCCCGTTTACACAGGATATTGACCTGGGCGATATTTTCAACAGCTTTTTTGGCGGGTTTGGCGGCAGGCAGCATCAAAACCCAAACGCGCCGCGAAGAGGCACGGATATTGAAACAACGGTGCATATATCGTTTGAAGAGGCGGCAAAAGGCTGCAGGAAAACGGTAACGTATCAAAATATCAGCACATGTAAAGACTGCTCCGGAAGCGGCGCTGCAAAAGGCACCGCGCCCAGAGTTTGTAAGGCCTGCGGCGGAACGGGTCAGGTAAAAATCAGCCAGCGCACGCCGTTTGGCATGATCCAGACGGCGCGCGTCTGCGATGCCTGTAAAGGTAAAGGCAAAGTTATAGAAACGCCCTGCCGCACCTGTATGGGTACGGGCCGTACCAAAACCAGGCGCACGGTAGACGTGGATATCCCCGCAGGCATCAGCGACGACAGGGTGCTGAATGTAAGCGGCCATGGGAACGCCGGCGTCAATAACGGTCCCTATGGCGATTTGCACGTGTATGTAAATGTGCGCCCGCACCCGATTTTTGACCGCCGGGGGGACGACGTATGGTGCGAACTGCCCGTTACGTATTCACAGGCGGCTCTTGGCGCGGAGGTTACGGTCCCTACGCTTGACGGGAAGGTAAGCTATCCTATTCACGAAGGGACGCAGCCGGGAGATGTGTTTAAGCTTAAGGGAAAGGGCGTCCAGCATCTGGGCGGCCGTGGCCGCGGCGACCAGTATGTTCGGGTAGCCATTGAAGTTCCTAAAAATCTTTCTGCAAAGCAGAAGGAGCTTTTGAAAAAGTTTGAAGAAGCCGTTGGCGAGAAAAATTACCAGAAACGAAAGGGCTTTTTTGATAAGCTTAAAGGAATGTTTGAAGAAACGTAAAAAGAGGTGCCGCTTTGGATTGGACGGAGATAAAAATACGCGTACCAATAAAAGACCTGGAAACCGCAGGCGATATTGCGCAAATGACCGTGCCCTATGGGATCTATATAGAGGACTATTCCAATCTGGAAGAAGAGGTGGAGCAGATTGCGCGGATCAACCTGATTGACCAGGCGCTTTTGGAAAAAGACAGAAGCCACGGAATTATTCATATTTATATAAATCCGGGCGACCATCCCGCGCAGGCGGTGGCTTTTTTGCGCGAACGCTATACGGCGGAAAAAATTGCGCATGAAATTATCTGTGAAAACTGTGCCGAGGAAGACTGGCGCGACAGCTGGAAGCAGTATTTTCATCCGGTTCCCGTGGGGGAAAAGCTGTTGATCCGCCCCACCTGGCACGAAACATGCAACCCGCAGGGCCGCATTGTTTTAAATTTAGACCCCGGGCTTGCGTTTGGCACGGGGACGCACGAAACCACGCGGCTTTGCCTTGCCGCGCTGGAAAAGCATGTAAAAAGCGGCATGCAGGTGCTTGATGTAGGGTGCGGCAGCGGGATCCTCTCCGTGGCGGCCCTTCTATTGGGCGCACAGCATGTGGTTGGCGTAGATATAGACGCGACGGCTGTAAAAATCGCCAGCGAAAACGCACAAAAAAATGGCGTAGAAGAAAGATTTGAAGTATTGTGCGGCGATCTGACGGAAAAGGTTGCAGGAAAGTATCATATTGTCGTTGCCAATATTGTAGCAGACGCGGTGATTCAGCTTTGTGCAAGTATTGCAGATTATATGCTGGAGGATGCAGTTTATATTGCAAGCGGTATTATAGACGCCCGCACAGACGACGTACTTTATGCGCTGGATCATAGCCGCTTTACCGTTTTGGAAACCGCACAGGATAACGGCTGGTATTGCATTACCGCCCAAAAAAAGAGATAAAATAAGCTTTTTTACCGCTTTTTTCAGGAAAGACATAATTCCGTCACAATTTGCTGTTAAAATAAACTTGCTTATTTTTCGTTTAAATTTCAAAAATCGGAGGTTTCTAAAATGAAAAAACCTACAAAAAGAGACATTGTCAATCTGTTTTTTTCCTCGTTTCTTGTAATTGGATATGTAATCTGCGCATATTTCTTCAGCACGCTGATGGGGAACATGGTCGATCCGGTTACAAGCGGTGCGATAGACCTGGTAATTTTTGCCGTATTTGGGCTTTTGCTGTTTTATGCAACAAGGGTCGGCGACGGCAGGCAGGTCCGGCGCTTTAGCATACCTACGCTGATTTTGGTAGATTTACCTGCGGTTTATATTTTGGTTGCGTATTTTGCAATGGGTCTGCCGTTCCATACGGAACTTGCGGCAAATACCTCTATTGTGTTGCTTGCGGCGGTGGCGTTGGGCTATGCGGTCCCGTATACGTTCTTGAGCGGCTATGAGCTTGCGCCGCCGGAGGAGGAAACGCCAAAGCCAGCCGGGGAACAGGTCGAAGACGGCTATTCTACGCTGGATATTGCATTTAAAAGTGAAGAAGAGGCGCAAAACGCGGAAGATATGGAAGAAAACGACGAAGAAGCGCCAACGGCAACCGGGGAGCAGGCAGAAGATTCATTGGAATCTGTGAAAGAAACAGAAGAAAAAGAGGAAGAATAACAGTAGGTATTTATTTGATAGGAGATGTATGAAAATGGCAGAGGGTTGTACACATGATTGCGGAAGCTGCGGGGAAGACTGCCCTTCCAGAACGCAGGAGCAGCAGGATTTTTCAGCAAAGCTGCATGCGCTCAGCCGGGTAAAAAAAGTTATTGGCGTCATAAGCGGTAAGGGCGGCGTTGGAAAATCCATGGTTACGTCCATGCTGGCGGTGCTGTTTAACCGCCGGGGCTTTAAAACAGCAGTTTTGGATGCGGACGTTACAGGGCCGTCTGTCCCAAAAGTGTTTGGAATCAACAAACAAAAGGCGCAGGGCAACGAATTTGGCCTGCTGCCGGTATCTACAAAAACGGGGATTGAAATTATGTCTGTCAATCTGCTTTTACCCAGCGAGACAGACCCGGTCGTGTGGCGCGGGCCGATTATAGCAGGAACGGTAAAACAATTCTGGACAGATGTGATCTGGAAAGATATCGACTACATGTTTGTAGATATGCCCCCTGGAACGGGCGATGTTCCGCTTACGGTGTTCCAGTCTATTCCGCTTGACGGGATCGTGATTGTCACTTCGCCGCAGGAGCTGGTTTCCATGATTGTGGCAAAGGCGGTCAATATGGCCGATATGATGCATATTCCCATTTTGGGCGTGGTGGAAAATATGAGCTATTTTGTATGTCCGGACTGCGGCAAAAGACACAGCATTTACGGGGAAAGCCATATTGAACAGACCGCCGCGGAGCATGGAACAGAGGTATTGGGGAAGCTGCCGATGGATCCGTCTGTGGCAAAGGCTGCTGATACCGGAACAATAGAGCTGTTTGTGGGCGATTGGCTCGACCATGCCGCAGACAGAATTGAACAAAAGCTAAAAAAAGATTAACCAAAGGCGCTTTACAGGCGGGCCCTTTTATAGAAAAAGGCCAAGCGTTGCCTGAAAGGAGCAGAAATGGGAAACAGCGTGTTTTGTACGCTGTTTTCTTTTTTATAAAAAACAGAAAAAAGAAAACAAATGTTTGATTTTTTAAAAAAGATATGATATAATTCGATTGAAAACAGTTTAAACCGCTGCCCAGTAAGGAGTTTTTACAATGAAACAACTTTCAAAAAGCCAGCAGAAAATACTCGACTATATACGCGAGTGCGCACAGGAGGGCCTTTCCCCCTCTGTCAGGGAAATTTGCAAGGCGACCGGGTTGAAATCGACCTCGACCGTGCACGCGCACCTGAACACCCTGCAGGAAAGAGGGCTGATTTCTCGCGAGGCAAAACTGAACAGAACAATCCGCGTAAGCGGTGAAAAGACCGTGCCGGTTCCCGTGCTGGGAAGGGTAACCGCCGGCATGCCTGTTCTGGCCGTGGAAGAAATAGAAGGTTACGTGCCTATAAGCGAAAGCGTGCGCCGCGGCAGGGAGCTGTTTGCTTTGCGTATAGACGGTGACAGCATGATCAACGCGGGAATCCTGGACGGCGACATTGTAGTCGTGTGTAAAACGCCTGTTGCAGAAAATGGGGAGATTGTAGTAGCCCTGATAGAAGATGAAGCGACGGTCAAACGCTTTTATCGGGAAGAGGGCCATATTCGCCTGCAGCCGGAAAATCCGGCTTACGACCCAATTATTGTGGAGGAATGCATGCTGCTCGGAACGGTTGTTTCTGTTGTGCGGTATTACACTTAATTTTGTTTTATTCACAGAACTTTCTTGATCTTTTAAAAGATTATTCACAACGTATTCATACTCTCATTTTATAATAAGACCGTACTCAAAAGACGGAGCCGCAACCGTCAGAGTATAAATGTTCTACCCTCCTCAATGTACCCCTCAAACTTAAAAAAGGAAAAACGAAAAGACCCGGTCTTCCGCAAAGGCCGGGTCTTTTCATTTGTGTGTATGTGTTTGTAAAAACAGACTGAAACGTCTGCCAAAAACCGTATAACTGCAAAAAGCGTTTGCGTCTTTGGAGATTTTATTGTGCAAATGCAGGTAACAGGCCGCCCAGCCATTGAAAAAGCGGGCACAAAAGGATAGGGAAAAAGATCGCGGGCACGTAGTTCATGATTTTAAGTTTTGTGATGCCCAGCATGTTAAGTGCAAGCCCAATAATAATAACAGAGCCGGCACAGGTCATTTCGTTGACAACCCACGTGCTTAAAAAAGGAGATATCCACTGTGCCAAAAGCGTAATGCCCCCCTGGTAAACAAGCACAAACCCGGCGGCGAAAAGTACGCCTATTCCAAAGGAGGAGGCAAAAATAACAGCGGCGACAAAATCCAGCATAGATTTTGTAAAAAGCATGCTGTGGTCGCCGGTCAAACCGCTTTGCAGCGAACCGACAATTGTCATGGCACCTACGCAGAATAATAGACAGGCGCTTACAAAGCCCTGCGCAATCGTTTTGTTTTCACCGGGCCCTGCCATTTTGCGTTCGATCAGGCGGCCCAAATTGTTTATGCGTCTGTCCAGGTTTGCAAGCTGCCCCACCACCGTGCCCAGCACCATAGAGAGAATCAGCAAAAGCGTATTTTCACCTTCAAGCGCCCCCGTGATACCAATATATAAAGTACAAAGACCCAGTGCTTTCATCAGGGCTTCCGCAAGCTTTTGCGGAAGCCCTTTTTTCAGCAGCAGCCCTATACAGCCGCCAAGCAGAACCGCAACAGTATTTACAATGGTTCCCAGCATGGTTTATATCCTCCTGCACATTTTGCTGCATAAAATTATATACCCTGGTAAAAGCGGTATTTTTTACATACGGAAAAAAAGAAAAAAGTCTTGACACATGTGTAATATTGTATATAATGGATATATACAATATACTGTATGGAGGTTGCTCATGAATATTTTGATTCGAAATACGTCTTCCACACCGATCTATGAGCAGATCGTGTCGCAAATCAAAGCGATGATCATCAGCGGGGCTTTGCAGGAAGGCGACGCGCTTCCCTCCATGCGGCTGTTGGCAAAGGAGCTGCGCATTAGCGTTATCACAACAAAGCGTGCGTATGAGGAACTGGAGCGCGACGGCTTTATTTTTTCTGTAACAGGGAAGGGAAGCTTTGTAGCGGAAAAAAATATGGAATTGATCAGAGAACAGCACTTAAAAGAGGTGGAAGCGCATCTGCAGGCCATTGTAGAGCTTGCAGTGCGGTGCGGTCTGTCTTTAGAAGAGCTGCAATCCATGCTCGCGTTGTTTTACGGCGAAAAAGATTGATTAAGCGGAAGAGAGAGGTTTTTTATGGATTATGCAGTAAATTTGCGCAATGTAACAAAAAAATATCCCGGCTTTATACTGGACAAAGTTAATCTTTCGGTCCCCACGGGGACGGTTATGGGGCTGGTTGGTGAAAACGGGGCGGGTAAGAGTACAACACTGCACCTGATGCTTGGCCTTATAAGGCAAGATGCCGGCAGCGTTACCCTGTTGGGAAAAGACAGCGCCCGGTTAGACAGGCAGATAAAGGAGCAGATTGGTGTTGTAATGGATGAAGCCTGCTTTCCGGAAGGGCTTACAGCCAGAGATATCAACAAAATTTTGCGCAGCCTTTATAAAACATGGGATGAGGAAAAGTTTTTTTCCTGCCTCAAGCAATTTTCCCTGCCGGAAAAGAGGATCGTCAAGGCATACTCCAGGGGGATGAAAATGAAGCTGTCTATTGCTGCGGCGCTTTCGCATAACACAAGGCTTTTAATTCTGGATGAAGCCACTGCGGGGCTGGACCCTGTTGTGCGTGACGAAATATTGGAGATCTTTATGACATTTATGCAGGAAGAATCGCATACAATCGTTATGTCTTCCCATATTGTCAGCGACCTTGAAAGAGTGTGCGATTATATTGCATTTTTGCACAAAGGAAAGCTTATTTTTGCAGATGAAAAGGATGTTCTGCTGGATCGGTATGCCATTTTAAAATGCCCGCTGGAGCAGCTTGGAAAGGTGGACCAGCGCGCCGTAATCGGCCGGAGGCTGAATATGTTTGGGGCCGAGGCGCTTGTGGAAAAAAGAAGAATGCCCAGAGATTGTATTCTGGATAAAGCGGGAATAGAGGAAATTATGCGTTTTTACAGTAAGGAGGAAGAGGCATGAAGGGATTGATCCTGAAGGATCTTTTCAACTTAAAAGGGCAGGCGAGGTTTTATGTGGCAATTCCGCTATTGATGGTTGTGTTGTCTGCTTTTTCATCCGGCAGCATGCAGGTGTTTGCAATCGTCTATTGCCTGCTGTTTTCCATTATGCTGCCCATAACGGCGCTTAGCCTGGATGAACGTGCAAATTGGGACTGCTATGCACTTTGCGCACCGGTTTCGAGATGGGGTATGGTGTTGAGCAAGTACCTGCTGGGATTGCTCTTTATTATAGCGGGCGTTTTGCTTTACTTTCTGGTTGTCTGTTTTCGCGGTATTGCCACAGGCTTTGAAAGCTTTGATGTGCAGGGAACGCTGGTTTCAATTGGCTGGATGACGGCGGGTGCATGTACTTTGTTTGCAATTTTTATGCCCATTATGTTCCGGATTGGTACAGAAAAGGGCCGAATTGTTATGATTGGCGTGATTGTAGTGCCGGTGCTGCTGTTGAGCCTGCTTTCTTCAACGGAATTCTTTTCGGCGCTGGGCGGCAGTACAATAGAGCAGGCGCTGGCGGCATTTTTTACAGGGAACGCGGCGTTTCCGTTTGTTGCCGCCGGGGTGGCGATTGTTCTGCTTGTGGCGTCGGTGCTTTTATCGGTAGCGGTTTATAGTAAAAAAGAATTTTAATTGTGCTGAAAGGAACGCTGGCAGTGTCAAAACAGGTGCTGCCAGCGTTAGCTATGGGTAAAAAAATAAATGGAAAGAACGTCTTGGCTTAATAAAGCTGTAACAATATGTACGCAACATTTGCAAATTGAGCCGTTTTTCATTTGTTCAAACGATGCCCGGCAATTGCGGAGAATGCGGTACACCGCGCCCGCGGCTTGCCTGTGCCGCACAGCCTTTTTGGGTCTGCTGTGCTGGCCCCGGACCAGTTACCGCCGTATCGTCCGAACAGATCGCCGCTTCTTTAAACCGTTTTCTGCCTTTATTGTCAAGGCAAGCTGCTGCTTTCCCCTCCCTTTGTCATGAAAACTTCTCTTCTTAATATGACAAATGATGAACACTTCCCAAAGCGCAAAAAAAGCAGCGCATGCCCGACGAAAGGCTTGAAGGCTGCCAGGCGGCAAGGCTGGGAATCTTCCGCACGCTTCAGGTTGTTTCCGTTCTTTCTCCACACTTCATCTTTGTCTTTTTCCGCCTCGTTCTCCAATAAAAAAACAAACACAACCGCGTTGTTTTCCAAACGGGCGGAGTCCTTGCAAGGGAAGAGCAATTGTGGTAAAATCATAAATATTTGAAGGGATTTATAAGGAGCGATTTGCTATGTGTGGGATCTGCGGTTTTACAGGACAGATCATTGACAGGGATCAGACAATTCAAAATATGACGGAGGTCATTACCCACAGAGGGCCGGACGACAGCGGCTTTTACAAGGATGACTTTATATCCATGGGCTTCCGCCGCCTGAGTATTATAGACCTGGGCGCGGGACATCAGCCAATTTTTAACGAGGACAAAACTCTGGTAATCAATTTCAACGGCGAAATCTATAATTATCAGGAGATCCGAAAGGAACTGCTGCAGCTGGGGCACGCCTTTACCACGCAGTCGGATACGGAGGTCATCCTGCACGGCTTTGAGCAATGGGGAGAAAAAATCCTGGACAAACTCAGGGGCATGTTTGGGTTTGCCATTTATAATACGAAAGACCATTCTGTATTTCTTGCGCGCGATTTCTTTGGCATCAAGCCGATGCATTACACACAGGTTGGGCAGAGCTTTCTTTACGCGTCGGAAATTAAATCTATTTTGCAGTTTCCGGGCTTTGAAAAAAAATTCAACTATAAAACGCTGGACCGTTACCTTTCTTTTCAGTATGCGGTTCCACCGGAAACCTTTTTTGAAGGGGTGTACTGCCTTTTACCGGGCCATTATCTGTGGTACAGAAATGGAAAAACAGAAATAACGCGCTATTGGGAAGCAAAATTTAACCCGGATGCTACCATGACGGAGCAACAGGCAATTGACAAAATTGAGCAGGTTTTTGAAGATTCCGTCAATGTGCATAAAATCAGCGACGTGGAGGTTGGCTGCTTTTTATCAAGCGGGGTGGATTCCAGCTATGTTTCTACATATTTTGCAGACCAGAAGACCTTTACTGTGGGTTTTGACTTTGGGGAACGGTATAATGAGATCAGCTGGGCGGAGCGCCTGTCTGAAAAAATTGGCGTAGACCACCGCACAAAACTCATAAAATCAGAGGAATTTTGGGGCAGCATAGAGAAGGTGCAGTACCATATGGACCAGCCGCTTGCAGACCCGTCCTGCATTGCGCTGTATTTTGTGTCCAGGCTTGCAAGCGAATCGGTCAAGGTGGTTTTGTCCGGCGAAGGGGCAGACGAGCTGTTTGGCGGATATACTGTGTACAACGAGCCGCGCGTTTTTAAATGGTACCAAAGGCTGCTGCCGTACAGATTCCGGATGTTTTTGTACCGCCAGGCGAAAAAGCTGCCGGATATCAAGGGCAGAGGCTTTCTTATGCGCGGCGCCCGCCCGATTGAAGAAAAGTTTATAGGTAACGCTTTTATGTACGATGCCGACGATAAACGGCGTATTTTAAAGGACCCTTCTATTGTTACGCGCCCGCAGGACTTATGTAAAAAATATTATGATCGCGTGAAAGACTATGATGAAGTGACAAAAATGCAGTATCTGGACATCAACCTGTGGATGGTGGGGGATATCCTTTTAAAGGCCGACCGAATGAGCATGGCAAATTCTCTGGAGCTGCGCGTCCCGTTTTTAGACAAAGAGGTATTTAAGGTCGCAGCGTCGCTTCCTGCAAAGCTGCGCGTCAACAGGAAGAACACAAAATACGCCATGCGGCAGGCCGCCATGCGCCATCTGCCGCCGGAAACGGCGCAGAAAGAGAAGCTGGGCTTTCCGGTTCCAACCAGAGTTTGGCTGCGGGACGAAAAATATTATAATATAGTAAAGAAAATGTTTTACTCAGAAACAGCGCAAAAGTTTTTTAACAGCGACGTACTGGTTGAATTTTTGGATGAGCATTACACCGGAAAAGAAGACAACAGCCGTAAGATATGGACCATCTATATTTTTCTGGTTTGGTACAAAATCTATTTTAAAGATTAAAAAAAGAACTGTAAGCCGAACGCTTACAGTTCATTTTTTAGGAAGAGTCCAAAAATATTAGTACACAGACAAAATATCTGTTATGGCATATTTTGTGTTCTTTTTTTAAATTTCTATATTAAGCATACCATATATATACTGTCTGTGCAATAACAGATGGATTACAAATTCATTGCATAGTTGTTACTTCCTTGGTATAATAAATATAAAAGGAGCCGGACAGAAACTGGCTATAAAATTAGGCATAAAGTCAGCGCTTCTTCCAGCTGCCGGTAGATGCCGGCAAGGTCTTCCATTGGAAGGGGATTTTTTCCTTTACCAATTTCTATAGTAAAAGCCGGACGGCCAAATTTTGTGATAAACCAGTCTTTAAATCCGCCGCCAACGGCAAGGCCTTCCGGCGCAGACATGGCATAGCCGCTGGTCTGCGCCAAAACGGTGGCCATAAGCCGTGATTGTTCCGGTGTGTTGTCTCCAAAGTGCCAGTAAATTTCTTCGCCCTGGCTGTGAAACGCAGTAGCATGGCGGATATGGCGGTGTTTACAAAAATGGGTGAGCGCCTGTGTTTCCGGCTCGCTTTCTGGGTATGGGCCGCCAAAACGCGTAGCGGCTGGGCCGGTGATTCCTGCCGCTTGCTCGGCTTCGTGCAGGGTTTGCCAGCCGGCGTTAAAATTATGGTTAATGTCTACGCCCGCCGCATTTGCCTGCCAGCGGTCTGTTTTTCCTTTGGACACGGCAGATACAAGATTGGCGTATGTCCCGGCGCTTTTGGCGCCATGTAGAGAGATCTCCACGCCGTCCGGATTGACGCACGGGACAACGACAAGTCCCCGGCGGTTTAAAAACCGGCCGATCCGGATTTCTGCAACGCTGCCGCCTGTCTGCGCTGCGCTGCAGATTTCGTCCAGAAAGCGGTAGAGCAGCAGGCTTGTAAGCCACTCCATACCGTGAAAAGCACCGCAATACAGGACCTGCTCAGTTTCATTTCCCAATGAGAGCGCTTCGATAGTTCTGCCGCATCTGCTGTGCCCAATGGAAACACGCTTTAAAAAAGGGTACTTTCTTGACAATATATGGGAAAGGGAAGACCGTTCCCTTTCGTCTGCAGGTGCTTGCCCGCAGTCGACTGTATAATGCATTCTATCCCGCCTTTTGATTTTTTAATAAACGATGTATATATACCATATGAAGATAAATGGCGGTTTAAAACCGCAGGAGGCAGATTTTTTATGCAATTTTATGAAAAAATGCTGGACAGCAAAACGGTTTTTGAAGGCAGGGTGATTACGGTTGCGCTGGACCATGTTGCGCTGCAAAATGGGCATACGTCCACAAGAGAGGTGGTCGGGCATCCCGGCGGGGTGTGTATTGCGGCGCTTACGCCGCAGCAGGAGCTTTTGTTTGTAGAGCAGTTTCGTTATCCGTATCATGAGGTCGTGCTGGAACTGCCTGCAGGCAAGCTGGAAAAAGGGCAGAACCCGCTGGAAAACGGGAAGCGGGAGCTAAAGGAAGAAACCGGCGCTACCGGAAAGGACTATGTGTCGCTTGGGCAGCTATATCCGTCGCCCGGCTATTGTGCAGAGATTATCCATCTGTATTTTTGCCGTGTGGAAGAGATTGCAGGCAGCTGCCCTGACGAGGACGAATTTTTGCATGTACGGAAAATTCCTTTGAATCAGGCGGTGGAAATGGTTTTAAACAACCAAATTCCAGACGCCAAAACACAGACGGCGGTGTTAAAAACGGCCTTACTGCTGCAAAAAGGCATTTTGTAAAAAAGAGAGGTGCTCCGACATGTTGATTAATCCGGTCGTGGTCATTGCGGCTGCGGCGATCGTTTTATGTGTTTTTATTTTCTGTATCATCAACAAGCCTGCCAAGCCGCTTTTTACGGGGACCTCTATTGTTATGCTGATTGTATTCCTGATATTTACAGCGGTAATCAATATCAGCCTTTCGTCCTCATCCGGGGATTCCGGCATAGCCAACGTTGCCAATGCCGTAACAGGCTTTTTAACAGGGCAGTCCAGCCCAACCTCCATACAGCTGGAGCAGTCGTTCCAGATTTTTGCGTACATAGACATAGGGCTGATACTGACCTGTGTTCTTTCTATGATCATAGAAGTCCGGCGCATTTTTTCCATTACAAGCAGCCGGTAAAAACGCGCAAAACGAAAGCGGAGAGATTTTATGAAGATAAAAAGACAGCTGTGTCCTGCCAAGCGGGATACGGCCGTTGCCCTTGGTTTTTTTGATGGGGTGCATAGGGGGCATCAGGCTGTTTTGCAGCAGGCTGTTTTCTGCAAAACAGACGCGCTTGTACCGGCGGCGTTTACTTTTTTAAAAAGTCCGCAGGCGCAATTGCGCAAAAAAGAAGCACCCGCCCTGCTGACGATGCAACAAAAGGAAGCCCTGTTTGCAGAAAGCGGGATAGAGCTTTTATACACAGTGGACTTCCGGCAGGTTATGCTGCTTTCCCCTTATGATTTTGTCGAAGAGGTGTTGGTACGCACGCTGCGTGCCAAAAAAGTGTTTTGCGGTTTTAATTACCATTTTGGCAGCGGAGGAAAGGCAGACGCGCATATACTGTCGGAGATTTGCCGGGAATTTTCCATAGAAGTAGTGTCTGTGCCGCCTGTTTTGTATAAAGATGCGCCCGTCAGCTCTACCAGAATCCGCAAGGCGCTGATGCAGGGCGATATTGACGATGCAACCCAGATGCTTGGCCGGCCGTTTGCCTTTGATTTTGCCGTGCAAAAGGGAAACCAGCTTGGCAGGCGCCTGCATACGCCTACTTTTAACCAGCCTTTTCCCGCCGGCTTTGTTTTGCCGCGGTTTGGTGTGTATGCCACGGCGGTTTGTCTGGAGGATGGCCTGCGGTGCGGCGTTACCAATATAGGCATGCGGCCTACGGTAGGCGCAGTGTCGCCTTTGGCGGAAACATGGATGCCGCAGGATACCTGCGGCGAGCTGTATGGAAAGAAAATAGAGGTTCAGCTGCTGGCGTTTTTGCGCGATGAAAAAAAGTTTGAAAGCCTGGAGCAGCTGCAAAGCGCGATTTTAAAAGACGGGTGCCGGGCGCAGCGTGTTTTTGCCCAGTACATGGAAAAGAAACCGGGAAAATGAAGGGTTTTTTCCCGGTTTTATTTGTAAATTGTCTGGTTCTATGATAAAATACAAAAATAAATTGAACATTACGGGGGTTGTACAATGTCAAACGTCATAAGATTGTTTGTAGAAAAAAGAAAAGGCTTTGACGTAGAGGCTTCGCAAATGCTATGGGATCTGCGCCACAATTTGGGGCTGAAATGTATAGAGGGCCTGCGGCTGATCAACCGTTATGACGTGGCGGGGTTAAGCCGCGAGGACTTTGAAAAGGCAAGGGGGACGATTTTTTCCGAACCCAATCAGGACGTTACCTTTGAAGAGAACCTTCCTGTGGAGGAAGAGGATCTGGTTTTTGCCATGGAATACCTGCCTGGGCAGTACGACCAGCGTGCAGACAGCGCGGCGCAGTGCGTGTCCTTACTGACGCAGGGGGAACGCCCGCAGGTTTTGACAGCCAGGGTGCTTGTTTTAAAGGGAAAGATCTCAGAGCAGGACTTTCAGAAGGTGCAAAATTACCTGGTAAACCCCGTAGAATCAAGAGTTGCATCGCTTGAAAAGCCCAAGACGCTGGACATCCCCGTACAAACGCCTGAAAACGTAAAGCGGGTGGAGGGCTTTACCTCCTTTACAGACGAGCAGATGCAGGCGTATTATCGCTCCATGGGCTTTGCCATGACGCTTTCCGACCTGGAATTTTGCCGGGCGTATTTTCGCGATGAGGAAAAACGCGACCCCAGTGTAACAGAGCTGCGTGTGATTGACACCTATTGGTCCGACCACTGCCGCCATACCACCTTTTTGACAAAGCTTGAAAAGATAGAGATTGAGCCAAGCGATATAAGCTCTGTAATCGAGGGCGCGCTGCAGGCGTATTATGCCGCAAGGGATGAGCTTTACGGAAAAGATACAAAACGGGATATATGTCTGATGGACATGGCGCTTGTGGGCATGAAGCTTTTGCGCAAGAGAGGGCTGATCCCGGATTTGGACGTAAGCGACGAGATCAACGCCTGCTCTATAGAGGTTCCTGTAACCATCGACGGAAAAACAGAAAAATGGCTTGTACAGTTTAAAAATGAAACGCATAACCACCCCACGGAAATTGAACCGTTCGGCGGTGCGGCCACCTGCCTGGGCGGCGCAATTCGCGACCCGCTTTCCGGCCGCGCTTATGTGTACCAGGCCATGCGCGTAACAGGCAGCGGCGACCCAACGGTTGCATTTAAGGACACTATGCCAGGGAAACTGCCTACCCGTAAGATTACAACGGGCGCGGCTGCCGGCTACAGCTCTTATGGCAATCAGATCGGGCTTGCAACAGGTCAGGTTACGGAGCTTTACGATCCCGGCTACGCTGCAAAAAGAATGGAAATCGGCGCGGTGATCGGCGCCTCTCCAAAAGAAAATGTTGTTCGCGCCGTTCCGCAGCCCGGCGATGTAATCGTCCTTTTAGGCGGCGCAACGGGCCGCGACGGCTGCGGCGGGGCGACAGGTTCTTCCAAGGCGCATACGCAGCAATCCATAGAAACCTGCGGCGCAGAGGTGCAAAAGGGGAACCCGCCCACAGAAAGAAAAATACAGCGTTTGTTCCGCGATAAGGCGGTATCTACGCTGATCAAGCGCTGCAACGATTTTGGCGCGGGCGGCGTGTGTGTGGCTATTGGTGAACTGGCGGACGGCCTGCTGGTTGATTTAGACAAAGTCACAAAAAAATATGAAGGGCTAGACGGTACGGAGCTTGCAATATCTGAATCGCAGGAGCGCATGGCGGTTGTGCTTGCAAAGGAAGATGTAGAAACTTTTGTACGCCTTGCGCGCAGGGAAAACCTGCAGGCGACGGCTGTAGCGGTCGTTACACAGGAGCCGCGCCTTACCATGCGCTGGCGTGGGGATATGGTTGTGAGCCTGAGCCGGGCGTTTTTAAATACTAACGGTGTAACGCAAAGGGCAAGTGCACGCATTGCGGCAGTAAGCAAAGAAGACAATTACAGAACGGCGGTGCCTGTGGCTTTGCAGAAGATGGATACGGCGCAGGCGTTTGTTGAAAACCTGAAGCGGTTGGAAGTTTGCAGCCAGATCGGTTTAAGCGAGCGGTTTGACGCAAGTATTGGGGCGGCAACAGTAAATATGCCGTTTGGCGGAGCGTACCAGCTTACGCCCGAAGAGGCCATGGTGGCAAAGCTCCCGCTTTTAAAAGGGGAAACAGACGACGCTACGGCGATGAGCTACGGCTATATTCCGGGGATTGCACGCTGGAGTCCGTTCCACGGCGCGGCCTGGGCGGTGGTGGAATCACTTTCCAAGCTGCTCGCCGCCGGAGCGCAGCCGCTTTCGGCAAGGCTTACCTTTCAGGAATATTTTGAACGCTTATACGATAAACCGGAGCGCTGGGGGAAGCCTGCCGCCGCGCTTTTAGGCGCCATGCAGGCGCAGCTTGCGCTTGGCGTCCCCTCTATTGGAGGCAAGGACAGTATGTCCGGTTCATTTGAAAATTTGGATGTTCCTCCCACACTGGTTAGTTTCGCGGTTGCCATGACAAAGGCTTCCAGAACCATTTCGGCGGCGTTTAAAAAGGCGGGGTCATGCGTTTTGTATGTGCCCGCGCCGGAGGATAAAGAAACCGGTATGCCACACTGGGAAAAGCTAAAGGCCATGTATAAGGCCGTATATGCGCTGCTGGAGGAAAAGCAGGTGCTGTCTGCCTCTGTATTGCGGGAAGGAGGCGCGGCTGCGGCCGTTTGCAGAATGTGTTTTGGCAACCAGGTTGGTTTTACGTTTGACCATACCCTTACAGACCGGGAGCTTTTTGCACCGTACAGCGGCGGAATCATCTTAGAACTGGCGCCCGGCGCCTGTCTTAAAAAAGAGATAGAGCAGTATGTACTGGGCGTTACAACAAAAGAAAAAACCGTATGCCTTGCAGGGCATACGTTTGATATGGAAGCCTTGAAAAGGGCATGGGAGGAAAAGCTGGAAAAGGTCTTCCCCACAAAGGCGGATTGTCCCAAAATGGCGTATGAAATCCCCCTTTACAATCAGCGCAGCAAAAAAGCCCCCGCAATAAAGGCGGCAAAGCCCAGGGTGTTTATCCCGGCTTTTCCCGGAACAAACTGTGAAGTAGACACGGCCAGAGCCTTTGAAAAGGCGGGCGCGCAGCCGGAGCTGCTGGTTGTAAAGAACCTGACGCCCGCAGATATAGAAGAAACGATTCTTCAAATGGAAAAGATGATCCGGCAGGCCCAGATCATTATGCTGCCCGGCGGATTCAGCGGTGGGGATGAGCCGGCCGGCTCAGGAAAATTTATTGCCACAACGCTGCGCAACCCGCGTGTGGCCAACGCCGTTATGGAGCTGCTGCAGCAGCGTGACGGGCTGATGCTCGGAATTTGCAACGGTTTTCAGGCGTTGATCAAGCTTGGGCTTGTCCCATATGGAAAAATTACCGAAATCACCGAAAAGGACCCCACCCTTACGTTTAATACAGTCGGCAGGCATATTTCACACATGGCGTATATGAGAGTTACGTCTGTAAAATCCCCCTGGCTCGCAAAGGTGAACGCGGGCGATGTATTCGCCGTACCGGTGTCACATGGGGAGGGGCGGTTTGTAGCCGATGACGAAACGCTTAAAAAACTGATTGAAAACGGGCAGGTCGCTACGCAGTATGTAGATTTAAACGGGGCTCCGTCTGACGATATACGCTACAATGTCAATGGGTCTGTCTGCGCGATAGAGGGAATCACAAGCCCGGACGGAAGAATTTTTGGGAAAATGGGCCATTCCGAGCGCAAGGGTGAAAACCTGTATGCGAATGTACCGTTTGAAAAGGACCAGAAAATTTTTGAAAGCGGCGTAGCCTATTTTAAATAAGCGTTAAGCTGTACCAAAGACAAAAAAGCCCGCAAACCTGCAGTTTTTTGCAGGTTTGCGGGCTTTTTGCTTAAAAGCTAGGAAAAAGAAGCGGGAATCTGGTCTGTAATAAAGGCCGCATGCGCCTTAATAAAGTCGGTCAGCATGGCGTTTGCGCCTGCTTTTCGGTATGTTCGCCGCACGCAGGTGTCATCCGGCAGAAAATAAACAACCTCCAAAACCCAGGGAACCAACAAAAGCTGCGTGTTATATTCATAGCTGTTGGCCCAGGACTCCAGATTGTAAAGTTCTTTTGCGCCGGATACATCCGGGAATTTCATCTCAATTTCCTTCCAGTAGGTATGGTCCATATTTACATATTGGATTTTTGCCTGTGCAGATACGGCCTGTGGGAAAGAAATCTGCGCATTGGTATTTGTAAAGTTCAGGCCGTCTGGGCTCAACAGCAAAAAGGTAAGAAAAAAGGAGAACAAAAATAAAAGGAAAAAGAAAACAACTGCATAAACACGCTTTTTCTTTCGCATAATAAGCCCTCTTTTTCTAAATCTGCAATACGCTGTGCGCAAGGGTGATAAACAAGCTTTTTAAAACAACCTAAAGGGCAGAATTTTCATAAGCCAACCGCCCGTACAAACAGGGTGGCCTGCCGGGTAAAGCGCCAAAGCGCAGCAGAGCAGTTGCTTTATAAACTGGAAAAGGCTTATGTAAAGTCCGGGTTGTTTAAAACTTTTTCGGTTACATAGGGTGTATGCGCTTTAATAAATGCGGAAAGCACTTCGCCGGCGCCCCGCTTTTGATATTCCCGCGTGACACGGCCGCCGCCGTCTAAAAAGTATTCGACCTTCAGTCCCCAGGGAATGCACTGCAGCTCTTTGTCATAATCGTAAGCGTTTACCCAGCTTTCCAGGGTATACAGCTCTTTTGCCGCAGCCTGGTCGGGCAGCTCCATGGTGATTTCATACCAGGTTATTTCGTCGACGGTCGTATAATAAAATTTTGCCTGTGCAGCATGCGCGTTTGGAAAATCAATAGCGGCAGATGAAAACGAAGAAGCAAAGGAAAACAACCGCCCTGCTTCAAAAAACAGGTAAATCCCCGCTGCAGAAGCAAAAAACAAAATGCACAAGGCGGTAATAAAAAGCACCCGTTTTTTCTTTGTTTTCAAAATACATGCACCTCTTTTATGCAACCGGCGTTTCAAACGTGTGCGGAATGGTTATGCCGCCCTGTGTGTAAAAAATATCATAATGCAGCATAAGCGTTCCATTGTCAGAAAGCGTAATATACTGGTCGCCTATTTCATAATCGGTGGATTGCAAAAACGGGAGCGCAGTCTGCAGCTTTTCATGGCTTCCGGACAGCGAAAGGTTTTTGCCTGTGTAGCCGTCGTACCGGCCGCGGTTAAAGGCATGCCAGGCGTATATGGAACCATCGGCTGCGCATACCCACACAACACAGTCATCATCTGTTTTTATTCCGTTTAAAAAAGAAGAATAATTTACATAGTAAATATAATCCTGCGTTAATTCCATATCTTTATAAGTATATTGCCGGGAGTCTTTGCCAAAAACGGAAGAGATATAGGCATCTGCTTTATTTTTAGCATTTTCTTGACTAATGATGGCACCAGGAGATGCAGGCGTTTCTTTTGTAGAATAATCAGCTTTATAGCCGCAAAGCAAGTCAGAATTATAAAGGAAGATATATTCATTGCCGCTGGTATCGTTATAAACATCGTAGGTACCATAGTTGTCGCTTCGACTGTTTACAGGGGAATCCTTTATATTCATGGTTTCCTCGTACGTCAGCGTTCCGCTATTCTTCCCGTTAAGTGTAATCTGTTTTGTTGCATTTATTTTGTTAGCGTGGACAATGCTTCCAAATGCGTCTTGGATCGTGTTTTGTCCGGTGCCTGAAAGGGAAAATCCGCATAATCCACCAATACAAAGAACGAGAAATATAATTAATACATTACGGATGATATGCTTTTTCTTTGTATTTGCTGTTGACATATTTATACCTCCTATAATATAAAAAATTAAATTATTTAACTATGTGATAATTGCTGCTTTATATCGCCTTTTCGATAATAACTACCACAATAGGACCAGTAATTTGCATGCTCAATTGCTTCGTCTATGATTGCGCCAGAATCGCCAATTTTATCAAAAAAGCTTTTCGTCCAATGTGTAGATTTACTTGTGGAAATCTTTTCTGTCCAACCTATTGCAAAATGGGCTCCTTTTCCAATAGCGGAGTCAATTAAATTTCCATATGCAGAAGAAGTTTTCCCCGTATCACAGCCACATGCAATAAACACCCGTAAAGAAGAAAGTTTATTATAAGGGAATGTATCTATATCGTTTTTTGCAGAAAAAATACCTGTTATTTGACCGGCTCCATTGTAAAAAGCAATTCTTCCAGATTCCCCATGTGTATTAATTACTAGTATGTCCGTAGTACTCATAGCCAATGAAAAAGTACTTTTAGCAGGGTTTATATTTGTTGTGCCTGTGTAGCCCATTCGATTTTCGACACAATTTAAGATATCGGAATCAGATGCAGTGGTATCAAAATTTGTATACCTGGTACTGAAAATATCTGCGTCCCCATGGCTGGCTTTTTCAAGTGACCATAAAGCCTTACTGTCATATGTGGAAGTATTTCCCAAGACAACCTTGTTTCCTGCAGTGCTGCTCATGACATACATTCCGCTGTTCTTGACAAAATAAGTACCTGGCAATTGGCTGCTTGTATTTCTGATAAGCGTAAAATCCTGATAAGAAGTATTGGACTCTGCTTGTATTTGAATGTTACTTCCATTCCTGTTCATAGCAAAACCCGTGGCATGTTTGGGTCTAAGCTTATAGACGCCGTTGCCCTTATGGACTAAGGTGAATTTTTGATTATTTGCGCCATGAAAAGCATATAAAATAACATTTGTTCCATTAAAAGTATTTGCGTTATATACATCCATATATTTTCCATTTGAAGCGTTTTTTAAATAATACGTTTCACCTGCCCGAATTCCAATGGTTTCTGCCGCAGAAGTGGATATGGGGAAAGCTTGTATGCAGAAAAAAACAAGAATAGCACAGACAAAAGCACGAAGAAAAAATATTTTTTTCTGTAAAAAAGTGTTCCGCATAATGATCAGCTCCCGCATATTTATTTTATACAAAACATTTCTATATTATAATTATAAACATAAGATACAAAGATGTCAATTATATATATTATCAAATAAAAAAATACACATTACACATATTTTTTGTAGAATATACCAAAAAATTATTTTAAACAGCCCTGCAAAAAAACACACCCGAGCGGGTTGCATTGCCCCGCTCGGGTGATAAAAATAAAAAAAGAATTAAAAAATCACTCTTCCCCGTCTACACCATATTTTCTGTAGCGATACAAAATTTCCTCCGCCCACGGGCGGTCGATTTTTATAAAACCGCGCGCCATACGTTCCCGCCTGGCAAGCCTTGTAACAATACTGCGCGATTTTTCATATACATCTATACGCGTGCTTTTGACAAACGGCTCGTTTAAATCCTTTGTAAAAAAGGTAAAACCAATATTGCCGTCTTCTAAAACAGAAAAATAGCCTTCCCGCACGCTCTTTTTTTCTTCTCGCATAACACAAACTTCCAGCGCCAGCTTTGTAAGCTCTACGGCCATATCGTTAAGCCCGGCTTCAAAGATAATAATTTTTTCTTTAAAATCGTTATAAGAAGTTACCAAACGCTTTTTTACAGGCCGAATTTTCACCTTTTCCCGTTCCAAAATTCTGTCTGTCAGGAGTGTTTTTTCACAATTTGGGATAAAATAAATCATGAAGCGTCTTTTCATATCGTTATATAAAACAGGATACGTAAGCCGCGCCTGGTAGCCGCAGTGCATGCAGGTATATGTAAATAGTTTGTCGTTTAAAACATCACGGCGCAGCGTGCCGTCTTCAGAGGGGTTGATGCTTTGGTATAGAACAACCTTGTTGTGCCCTGCACAGCTGGGGCAATTTACGGTTTTCAGTTCGCTTAAAGACATAAAAGGTCTTCCTTTCAAGGGAAAAATCAAGTATAAAGCATAGCGTACAACCAGCCTGTGTGTATAAGACAGGCTGGCCGCTCCCGGCGTAAAGCAGGGCAGAACTTTATATAAACCAGTATAACACAAATCTTTCCGTTTTGAACAGGGAACAAATGCAAATCCGTAAATTTTGTATGTTTTATATTGACCTTCGGATGAAATTCTGCAATAATAATAGGTACTATTAGATTGTTGCTGTACCGTGCGGATATTTACCTGCACAGCACAAGACGAATATGCAAGGGGAGTAAAAATATGAAAGTTTTACAGATCATTGGCAGCGCCGTATCAGACGCAGTGGAATATGTTGTGGAAAAAAACAGAGTGCAAGCACAGCAAAACCGGCTCCGCATGGTTATGCGCAATGAGGCGGATCATATCAATAAAGCGTATGTTGCATTGGGAAAATATTATTATGAAAACCTGCGCGGCAAAGATGACACGGAGGAAAACAGGCTGTATTGCGAAACAATCGATAAATCAACGGAACGATTGAAGAAAGCTGCAGACCGCTACCGTGGGCTTATGGAAGCGCAAAAACGGGTGATTTATGACGAGTGTGCCGTTGCAGACGATGACGGTGATATTACAGTTTGCTGTTCCTATGACGACGAAGATGCAAAGCAGCCGGAAGAGCAGGCGGAGGCGCAGCAGGAGCGTTTATAAAAACTGTACACAAAAGTGTGTACAGATTACCAATACCCCGCCGGACGAGTTCCGGTGAAGGTTGCTGGAAAGTATATCCTTTGCACATAATACACCTGAAAAGACCTCTGTGGAATTGCCGAGCCGTTTCCATAGAGGTTTTTTGTATACGCAAAACAGTCCCCCGGCTTTACCGGGGGACTGTTATTTTTAAAAAACATGGGGGTTCAGCGCCAAACCGCAAAGGCTGTTTTATTATAGCTTACCGCTTTTTCCGCCGCTTAAAGAGACGCCGGCCAAAACATTGGTGTCAAATGAATAATGGATGCTCTCATTTTCTCTTTTTCGTTTGAGTGCCAGAGAAATCATTTTATCCAGCAGCTGCGTATAAGAGATTCCCAGAGGTTCCCACAAATAAAAAGCAAGCGAACCGGGAATGGTATTAATTTCGTTGACATACAACGCCCCGGTTTTTCGGTCGACCATAAAATCAATTCTGGAAACGCCGTTGCAGCCGAGCGCCTGAAACGTTTGTACGGCAAGTGTACGAACCTGCTCGCGCAGCGCCGGGGGAATGTCGGCAGGCAGCCTTCTCTGCAGGCTGGACATACCGCCCTTCCCGCCTGTGGGGGCTCCGGCTGCGGTTTTGCCGCCTTTGGAAGAAGAGCCCCCCTTGCCGCCGTTTAAATATTTGTCGCTATAGCTTAAAAGCTCCCCTGAGCTGACAGGTTCTTCACATTCAGAGGCCTGTGCACTTTCGTAATCGCCAATTACGGAGCAGTTGATTTCCTGCAGGTCTTCAATGGCCCGTTCTGCAAGAACCCTGCCGGCAAACGCAAAGGCAAGTTCCAATGCGTCCTCCAGCTCTTTATGCGTCTTTGCCTTGTTTATGCCGATGCTCGAACCCAAATTTACCGGTTTGATCATCACAGGAAAGCCAATCTCTTTTTCAATCCGGCGCATAATGGCGGAAGCGTCGTCCCGGTACTGTGCGCTGTCAAAGCAAAGGCACTCCAAAACGGGGATGTTTTTATCTTTCAGGACAGCCTTCATTGCATATTTATCCATGCCCACAGCGGAGGAAAGCACGTCGCAGCCGACATACGGGAGGTTTAATGTCTGTAAGAAGCCTTGCAGCGCGCCGTCTTCTACATTGGTTCCGTGGACAATGGGAAAAGCCACATCTATGGAAGCATACAGATTGTTTTTAAACGGCCTGAGCGGATATTTTAAAAGGTTGGTTCTGCTGCCGTCGCACATAAAGACAACCTGCTGGCTTTTTTCCAAAAGCAGGCCGATATCTTTTCGGTAGGATTCAATATCGCCAATGGCATCCCCCACATACATGCGGTTGTCCTTAGTCATATAAACGGGGATCACATCGTATTTGTCTTTGTTCATAGACTGAATTGCCTGAATTGCGGAAATAACCGATATTTCATGCTCCACGCTTTTTCCGCCAAATAAAACGGCAATTTTGATTTTCATAATAAACCACTCCCGCTAAAGAATTATCATTTATCTGCCTGAAATGGTCAGAAATTATCCGGCAGATCGTTTTCAAGCAGCGTAACCTTTTGCCGGCCCCCTGCGTTGATTTTGGCGATTTCGTCAAAAGCTTCAAGGATACCGTCTGTAACAACCAGCCTGTCTGCCGGGAAATCTTTGCTTAGAGCGCCGGCTTTTATGCTTTGAGTTTGCTTTCTGCCAACAAGAATGATATAGTCGCACACAGCGGCTGCGTCTTCGCCAAAGCGGCGGTTGTACAGATCCTGCTTTTCTCCAAGTTCTACCATGCCTGGCGTTACAAGAATTTTGATGCTGTCCTTAAAAAATGAAAGCGTTTCAAGCGCAACCCTTGTCCCGTCCGGATTGGAATTATACGCATCGTCAATTATAAGGTTTTGTCCATTGTGTAAAAGCTGCAAACGGTGTGGTACGCCGTCAAGCTTTTTTACCTGCAGCGCCAACGCCTTTAAATCGATCCCCATACTGTGTGCAACGGCTATGGCTCCGGTAATATTCAATACGTTGTGCCGGCCTAAAAGCCTGGTTGTAAACGTCTGGGTTTGCCCATCCGGCGTTTTTACGCAGAAAGAAGTTCCTCTTTCCGTTACTTCTATGTCGTATGCATGGTAGCCGTTTCCGCCTTGCAGGCCGTAGGTAATGTGCGGTCTGCTGTAAGCAACGCTTTTTATATTTTCGTCGTCGCCGTTTAAAAACGCCATGCCGTTTTCCGGAAGAGAATTGGGCAGCTCAAACTTTGTCTTTTTAATATAATTCAGGGATTTAAAGGATTCCAGATGCTGCTCGCCTATTGCGGTTACCACACCGTATTGCGGATGCACCAGGTCGCAGATTTCCTGAATATCGCCTACGTTGCGCGCGCCCATTTCACATACAAACACCTCGTGTGTTGCACGCAGATTTTCCCGTATGGTGCGCACAACGCCAAGTGTAGTATTATAATTTTCAGGCGTCATCAGCACGTCGTACTTGGCGCGCAAAAGCGTAGACAAATAGTATTTTACGCTCGTTTTACCATAGCTGCCTGTGATGCCGATAATTTTTAAATCCGGCATAGCGGCGAGCATGCTGCGCGCCTGATTGATAAATCTTTGGTTGATGCTCTTTTCTACCGGCTTGTTGATAAAATTTGCCGCCAGTATAAGAAAGGGTAAAAGCGCGTAAGAAAAGAACAGAAGAAGAGATAATAAAAGCCGGTTTGCGCAGAAACATATGCAAACAACCAAAACCACTGCTTCTATCAGTGTAAGCGTAATACAAAGGCGAATTACCCGCCTGGTATAGACAAGCGGCTTTTTTGCCTGTCTGGGCTTATAAAAATAAGCAAGGATCACATATACAATGCCGGAAAGAATCAGGCCTGTTTTTCCCCACAGGGCAATGGCCGGAACAGTCAGCGCAGAAAGCAGCAGCTTGGGCGCGGCGCTGTACAGATTTTTTTTCAGCCAGTTGACCTGAACGCGCGGTTTATAGCCATTGAGCTGAAACATATGTATGAAATGCCGGCCTGCGAACAGAAAGCTCAGCATGAAAGTAAGCAGCAAAAGGATCAAAAGAATCACGTCAAAAAAATCCATGGGTGTTGTCCTCTCCTCTGTGGAAAATCTTAAAATACATCAATCTATTTTTAAAAAGGAACAAACAACGCGGTTAAAAGTATATTGTTGCTCCAAAAAGGCGTAGTGCCCGGCGTTTTTCAGCGTAACCAGGCCCGCGCCCGGAATCAGTTTTTCCATCAGGTGCGCATCAGAAAGCGGGGTGTCCGTATCGTTTTCCCCCCAGACCAGCAGCGTGGGAACTTTTATAGAGGGAAGCAGGTGCGTTAAATCTTCGTTTACTACGCGAACAAGGCATTGGCGCATCAGCGGAGAGGCGGCGTTATAGTCTGCCGACCCGTTTTTCTTACGCAGCTTTTCCAGTACGTCCGGATAGAGCTTTTTTATAACGCCCATGCATAGAATACGCTTTGATACTTTATAGGCGCATACGCGCAGCCGGGTTTTCAGCTTTCTTTTTGGTTTTATCCCGGCGCTGTCAACCAAAATAATCTTTTGCGGAAGAAAAGGCAGGCTTTTGCGGCTGAGCATTTTAATGATGACGCGGCCGCCAAACGAATGTCCCAGCAAGACAGTGGGGACAAGGCCCTGCTGTTTTATAAACTTTAAAATAAAATCCACATAATCGTCCACACACCAGGGGCACGGCGGTTCCTGGCTTTGGCCAAACCCCGGCATATCCAGCGCGACCGCTTTATATTTTGCGCTGAGAAGGGTCATTAGATTGTCAAACAGGGCAATGTTCGCGCCCCAGCCATGTAAAAGCAGCACCGGGGCTCCTGTGCCGCGGATATCGTAATGGACTTTTATATGGTCGATTTCAGTGAACATACAAGTCCTCCTATCTGTTTTGGGAATTTTCCGCCGCTTCTCCTGTGGAAGGTGCGGAGCAAATATGCTTTGCATATTTAAATTAGTATATCACAAAAAAACGCACTCCCGCAACAAAAAAACGCAGGGGGTAAAATTTTTACCTGTCCTGCGCTTTTCGGTGTCTGCCTGCTTTAGCGCTTTTCATCCCAAAACACTTGTGTTGCGCTGTTTAACGCGGTTACATTGGGAAGCGAAATGAAGTCTGATGTAACAGTATAGTCAGATTTAAGCCTTAATATGCGGGCGACGGCCTCATCTATGCGTTGCATACTGATTTTTCCGCTTTCAGCAGCGGTTTCCAGCGCTTCGAGTACAGTATACACGTTGTCGTATTCGTGGCAAACCAAAAGCATGTCGCAGCCGGCGTTTACAGCCAGCACGCAGGCCTGTTCCAAACTGTAGCTTTCCGTAATCGCGCCCATTGTCAGATCATCTGTAAAGACTACGCCGTCAAATCCCATCTCATTGCGCAGCAACCCCTGTACCAGCGTTTTGGATAAACTAGCCGGATATTCTTCATCCAGTTCGCTGCACAGGATGTGTGAAACCATTACGGCGGGGGCGCCCTGGGAAATAGCCTGTTTAAACGGGATAAGCTCGCTTTTGTACAGCTGCCGTTTTGTTTTTGTTACAACCGGAAGGTCGTAATGGGAATCTGTATCTGTATCTCCGTGCCCTGGAAAATGCTTGACCACAGGGATACCCCCGCCGTCAAGAACGCCATTCATAGCGGCAATGCCGCAGGAGGCAACGCTTTGCGCGTCGGTTCCGTAAGCCCGGTTGCCAATCACAGTGTTATCCGGGTTGGACCATATGTCAAGAACAGGTGAAAAACCTGTTTGCAGCCCAAAGGCAGTAAGCTGCCGCGCAATGTTTTTTCCGCCTTCATAGCAGGCGTCCGGTCCGCCGTTTTGTGCAACCGTATAGGCCGGCGGCATGGAAAGAACGTCTTCCGGCAATCTGGAAACGCTGCCGCCCTCCTCATCCATACCAATCAGAACAGGAATGCCGTCTTGCGCGGCCTGTTTAATCTGGTTTGTAAGAGCGGTCAGTTGCGGTGCGCTTTCTATATTATCGGAAAAAAGGATCACGCCCCCTATCCCTTTGCGAGTAATCAGGCGATTGAGGTCCTCGTCCACTTCATATCCGTCACAACCTGCAGTCACAAGTTGCCCAACCTTCTCTGTGAGAGTCATTTTTTCAAGCTGTTCCGCAATGGGATCCTGTGTAGGCGGCTGTGTTGCAGGTTGTGTGCCGGGCTGCGGTGTGCTGCCTGTGTTTTGTACCGCGCAGGCGCACAAAACGGCCAGTGCAACGGCGCAAATGCACAGTGCAAAGCCGCATAATACAGAATGGTATTTTTTTTGCATAACCAAGCAATCCTTATTTATGTAATTTGCGGGGAATATAGTAAATTCCCCGCGCTGGTAGAACGCATTAACAATACATCATACGTTTCAAAAAGTCAATAATTGTTGGCTTTCAGTTCAAAATAAGCCTGTGGATGTTTGCACACGGGGCAAATCTGCGGTGCTTCTTTGCCCGTATGCAAATGTCCGCAGTTGCGGCAGATCCATACCTGCTCACCGCTTCTGGTAAAGACTTTGTTTTCTTTAAGATTTACACTCAATTGTTTAAAACGTTCTTCATGTTCTTTTTCTACCTTCGCCACAAGCCGCATAATTGCGGCAATTTCTGTAAAGCCTTCTTCCTGTGCAATGTTTGCAAATTCCTCGTACATGGTCGTCCATTCATAATGCTCGCCTGCAGCCGCGTCGATCAGGCTTTGCAGAGTGTCCGGCATGGCGCCGCCCTGCAGGTATTTAAACCATATTTCTGCATGCTCCTTTTCGTTGGCTGCCGTCTGGTCAAAAATGGCGCCAATCTGCTCGTAGCCTTCCTTGCGTGCGGTAGAGGCAAAAAAAGTATATTTGTTGCGCGCCTGGGACTCGCCTGAAAAAGCGGCAAGCAGATTTGCTTCTGTTTTGCTTCCTTTAAGTTCCATGGTAAATTCCTCCTTATTATTTTATCTTTATTATGGATCGCCCAAAGGAAAAATATACAACATTTAATATGGATTCATAGAAAGGAAGCGGCGGCCATTTCGAGAAAACAGGCTCAAAATCAGACATATTTAACAAAAAATTAAAAATAAAATGTTATATTATAATAAAAACAAAATGCATGGCAGGAAGGTCTTGTGTTTTTTATTTTGCGTGCTATAATTAGCACCGTAATAATAAGAAATTACAGGGATATGCTGCAGCTTTGGCATATCCAAAGGAAGGCGTTATGATACTGAAAAGGAACAGAATCACCTATACGCAGTTTATTGCGCTTAGCTTTTTGCTGGTTATATTGCTTGGCTCTGTTTTGTTATGTCTGCCGGTTTCTTCAAGAAGCGGGCAGTGGACGCCGTATATTGATTCCCTTTTTACGGCTACGTCCGCCACATGTGTCACGGGGCTGGTGGTCTACGACACATATTCACACTGGTCGGCATTTGGACAGGCGACAATTTTGTGCCTGATCCAGATAGGCGGTATTGGATTTATGACGGTTGTTTCCATGCTGTCGGTCGCGCTCAAGCGCCATATCGGCCTGTATGAGCGGAAACTTTTAGCGGAATCCACCGGTTCTTTACGGATTGGCGGCGTTGTGGTTCTGCTAAAGCGGATCGTTGCAGGAACGGTCATTTTTGAAGGCGCGGGGACAGTCTTACTGGCGACGCGCTTTTGTCCTGAAATGGGATTTGTCAAAGGGCTCTACAACGCCCTGTTTCATTCGGTTTCCGCTTTTTGCAACGCGGGTTTTGATATTGCGGGGAAATATGGCCGCTTTTCGTCGCTTACCAGATATGCGGACGACGTGGTTGTAAATTTGACTATTATGGCGTTGATTGTAATTGGAGGAATTGGCTTTTTTGTCTGGAGCGATATTTTTAACTGTCGGTTCCATTTCAGAAAATACCAGCTGCATACAAAAATTGTACTGACCTCCACGGCTGCGCTTATATTTGTGTCTGTTATTGCGTTTTTTATCATGGAATACGACCATGCTTTTAAAGGAATGCCGTTGGGTGAAAAGATGATAGCTTCCGGCTTTCAGGCCATTTCGCCGCGCACGGCCGGCTTTAATACGGTGGATTTAAATTCTTTGTCTGAAAGCGGCGGGATCTTTACTATTATTCTGATGTTTATCGGAGGAAGCCCTGGGTCGACGGCGGGCGGCATTAAAACCACAACGTTTGTGGTTTTGATTATGGAAGCAATTGCTTCTGCACGCAGCTCACAGCAGGTCACCGTTTTTAAAAAACGGCTGGACGAAAGCGTTTTGCGCCAGGCAAGCGCAATTGCAACCATTTATTTGCTTGCAATAACCGTTTCTACTCTGGCAATCTGTATGCTCGAACCATTTTCGTTTAAAAAGGTTCTGTTTGAAGTGGTGTCTGCCATTGGTACGGTAGGGTTGACGCTGGGTATTACCCCCATGCTTGGGGCTGAAGCCAAGATTATTCTCATGATCTTAATGTTTGCCGGCAGAGTAGGAGGCTTGTCCTTTGCGCTTGTAATCGCACAAAAGCGTACCAATGTACCAATTAACAGGCCAACCGAAAAGATTATGGTCGGGTAACGGCTTTCTGTAAATTGTATACTATAAAAAAAGATGCGCCTGCTGTGATGCAGAAGCGTGGATTTGCTAAGGTATAGCAAAAAGGGAAAGGGAAGGAATTAGTTATGAAATCATTTCTGGTTATTGGCATGGGCCGCTTTGGCAGCCAGCTTTCAAATAAACTGAATGATCTGGGCAATGATGTGATGATTGTAGACAGGGATGAAGCGACGATAGAAAGAGTGGCGTCTTCATTTGCCGATGCGCAGATTGGCGACTGCACCAATCCAACTGTGCTGCAGTCGCTGGGCGTAAACAATTTTGACGTTTGCTTTGTAACCATAGGCGAAAACTTTCAGTCTTCACTGGAAATTACCTCCCTGCTCAAGGAAATGGGGGCAAAAAAAGTTGTTTCCAAAGCAGACAGCGAAATACAAAAAAAATTTTTGCTGCGCAACGGCGCCGATGAGGTTGTCTATCCTATCAAAGAGGTAGCGGAAAAACTTGCAATCCGTTTAAGTGCAAATAATATATTTGAATATATAGAAATGTCTTCGGACTATTCCATTTCTGAAATGCCCATCCATGAATCCTGGCTGGGAAGAAGCATTGCAGATGTAGATGTGCGGCGCCGGTTCAATGTAAATATTCTGGGTATAAAAAAGAACGGGCAGCTTGTACCGATGCCGTCTGCCGACTATGTGTTTGCAAAGGAGGACCATGTGGTGCTCATTGGAAAAAATGCGGATATTTTTCGCTTGTCTGCAAAAATATAAGCGCAATATAAAAATCTGTAAGGGACGGTGCAATTTGCACCGCCCCTTTTTTATGTAAAAACGCGGCAAAGATAAACGGGCACTTCGACAGAAAAAACGAATATTTTCCATGTTTTGTAAAAAATATTCACAATCTGCTAACAAATGGCGTAGCATTTTTTTATACAATAAATTTGTAAACAGGCAGGTAACCATGCATTTTCTTTCCAATAGTAAAAAAAGGGAAAAAGAGGCGATAAATTGTGGCTGGGTTTGGACAAAGGGTAACAAAATGCCGAAGGGCAAAGAAGAAGTCCCTGTCGGAAATGTCGCGGGAGCTGGGGATCAGTAAAGTGTCCTTGGCGGCGTATGAAAAAAATAAAATGGAACCGCCCTATGAGGTACTGATCATGCTGGTGCAGTATTTTAATGTTACGGCAGATTATTTGCTTGGGCTGAGCAATAAAGCATAGCGCCGATGTGTAAAAAAGCCGTACCCGTTTGAAAATGGGAGCCGTTTTATACTTATTGTGGCGCCTGAATAAAAGCGGAAAATAAATAGATGGAAAATGTGGAGCGCTGTATAAAAGCGCTCTTTTTTTGCGGTCGTATGGCCTGGCAGCTTAAATTTTACAGAGAAGCTTTACAGACGCTTAAAAATAATAAAGCAAAAAGTTTTATAAATATGGATAAGGGTTTGGGACAAAATAGTAGTAGTTCACATCAAAGAAAGAATAAAGAACCTGGTGTATTTTCCTGCAGTATTTATTTTACACACATTTTACAAACGGCTGTATTTGAATTTTACAAAGCAGCTTTATAGTAAAACGCGTACCGAGAAATACGTACAGGAACATAATTAAAAGGAGAAATAGAACAATGAAGAAAAAGTTACTATCTGTTTTAATGGTTGCAGCATTAGGTATTGCGGTGCTTGCAGGATGTAATTCTGCTACGACTTCTTCTTATGGAAGCACAGACTCAGCGGCAGATCCGGGCAGCTCCCAGGGCGAATCGCAAACGCAGAACTTTGATACAGGAAAAACCATTTCGGTTATCACAAGAGAAGCAGGCTCCGGTACAAGAGATGCGTTCGTAGAGCTTACAGGCGTTCTGGAAGAGGACGAGGCGGGAAATGAAACAGACAACACGTCAAAGGGCGCAGTTACTGTTAACAGCACGCAGGCGGTTATGAGCAATGTAACTGGCAACGAAGCGGCTATCGGTTATATCTCTCTTGGTTCTTTAAACGAAACGGTAAAGGCAATCAAAGTTGACGGCGTAGAGGCCACGCCGGAAACGGTTAAAGACGGCTCTTACACAATTGCAAGGCCCTTTAATATTGCTACAAAGACAGACGGCCAGCTCAGCGAAGTAGCACAGGATTTTATAGACTATATTCTGAGCACGGAAGGCCAGAAGGTTGTTTCAGATAACGGCTATATTGCACTGGAAGATACAAAAGCTTATGCCGGTTCCAAGCCGGAAGGCAAGGTTGTTGTTGCAGGTTCTTCCTCCGTGTCTCCTGTTATGGAAAAACTTAAGGAAGCATATCAGGCAATTAACAACAATGCGAAAATTGAAATTCAGACAACAGACTCTTCCTCTGGTATGACAGCGGCAATGGAAGGTACATGTGACATCGGTATGGCTTCCAGAGCGCTGAAAGATGAAGAGGTAGAGAGCCTCACACCAACAAACATTGCCATGGACGGTATCGCAGTTGTGGTTAACAATGCCAACACATGCGAGGATTTGACGATCGAACAGGTCAAAGAAATCTTTACAGGAAATACAACCGTTTGGTCGGATGTAATTAAATAAGTACCTGTAAAATATATAAAACAAATAAAGATAGAATATATTACACATCCCCGTAAAAAAGGGGCGGTCAAAAGCCGCCCCATTTTTTGGAATTCGGAAAAATTTTTACCTTAAGGGGTTTGAGTGAGGAATCATGAAAAATATTTTAGAAACGGTGATGAAGGGCGTCTTTTTTCTGGCGGCGCTTACGTCTGTTACAGCGGTCGCTCTGATCTGTATTTTTCTTTTTGCAAACGGCGTCCCTGCAATGGGGGAAATTGGCCTGTTCGAATTTTTGGGAGGACAGGAATGGGCGCCGACCAATGTGCCGGCAAGCTACGGCGTTTTTACAATGATATTGGGCAGCCTGTACATAACCGCAGGGGCAATTGTAATCGGGGTTCCGATCGGCGTCCTAACTGCGGTTTTTCTGGCGCGCTTCTGTCCTAAAAAGCTGTATAGGGTGTTGAAACCTGCAATTGAGCTTTTGGCCGGTATCCCTTCCATAGTGTACGGCTTTTTTGGTTTGGTGGTTATTGTACCGTTTATACGCAATACGTTTGGCGGGAACGGAAGCAGTATTTTAACGGCTTCCATCGTGCTGGGGATTATGATTTTGCCCACGATTGTAGGCGTTTCAGAATCCGCAATCAAGGCTGTGCCGGAAAGCTATTACGAGGGCTCTCTGGCATTGGGCGCCACAAAAGAAAGAAGTGTGTTCTGCTGTGTACTGCCCGCGGCGAAGTCTGGCATTTTGGCCGGCATTATTTTGGGCGTAGGCAGAGCAATTGGCGAAACCATGGCCGTTGTGCTCATTGCGGGTAATCAGGCGTGGATTCCGTCCAGTATTCTTGACGGCGTGCGTACGCTTACAACAAATATTGTGCTGGAAATGGGTTATGCTACAGGCTTGCACAGAGAAGCGCTGATTGCAACGGCAGTGGTGTTGTTTGTATTTATCCTTATCATCAATCTGGTCTTTGCATTCTTTAACAGGAGGTCGGCAAAGAAATGAAGGCAGTGAATAAACAAAGCTTTAAACAAAAGCTGATGGCTTATAAAAGAAAACCGCTTTCACTTGCGATGTATTTGCTTGTCGTAATTGCAACCATTTTGACGGTGGGAGCGCTTCTTTTCCTGATTGGCTATATCTTGATCATGGGTATTCCCAATATTAAGCCGGAAATGTTCTCCTGGGAATATAATTCTGAAAATGTATCGTTTATGCCGGCAATTGTCAATACCGTTATTATGACGGCCCTTTCGCTGCTGATTGCAGCACCCCTGGGGATTTTTTCTGCAATTTATCTGGTAGAATATGCAAAAAGAGGCAATAAATTTGTAGGTGTGATTCGCACAACGGCGGAAACGCTTTCCGGCATACCATCCATCGTGTACGGCCTGTTCGGCATGCTGTTTTTTGTAACGGCGCTCGACTGGGGCTATTCTTTGCTTTCAGGCTCCCTTACGCTTGCCATTATGATTTTGCCTTTGATCATGCGCACCACAGAAGAAGCGCTTAAGACCGTACCAGACACCTACAGGGAGGGCAGCTTTGGCCTTGGGGCCGGCAGGCTGCGGACGGTTTTCCGGGTGGTGCTTCCAAGCGCCATACCGGGAATTTTAGCAGGCGTAATCCTCGCAATCGGCAGGATTGTGGGCGAAACGGCGGCGCTGATTTATACAGCCGGCACGGTAGCGGAGTTGCCGAAAGACTTGATGTCTTCCGGGCGTACACTGGCAGTGCATATGTATGCGTTGTCAAGCGAGGGGCTTCATACCAATGAGGCATATGCTACGGCCGTTATACTGCTTGTGACAGTTTTGCTGATCAATACGCTGTCGGCGTTTATTGCCAAGAAAATTGCAAAATAAATATGGGCTGCCGAAAGGAATGAAAAGAAGATATGGATAAATTTAATATTAAAAATCTGGATCTGTATTATGGAAGCTTTCAGGCTTTGAAAGATATCAATTTGGATATACAGGAAAAAAATATCACCGCGTTTATCGGGCCGTCCGGTTGCGGTAAATCCACCCTGCTGAAAACCCTCAACAGAATGAACGATTTGGTGGAGGGCTGCAAGATCACAGGCAGTGTGAAGCTGGACGGACAGGATATTTATGGGAATATGGATATTAATATTTTAAGAAAGCGTGTGGGTATGGTTTTTCAAAAGCCAAACCCGTTTCCGATGTCGGTTTATGACAATATTGCCTTTGGCCCCAGAACGCACGGGGTCCGTTCGAAAAAAAATCTGGATGAAATAGTGGAAAACTCGCTCAAAAGCGCCGCAATATGGGACGAAGTAAAAGACAGGCTGTCAAAAAGCGCCCTGGGGCTGTCCGGCGGACAGCAGCAGCGCCTGTGCATTGCAAGGGCGCTTGCCGTCAATCCGGAAGTACTGCTGATGGATGAACCCACCAGTGCGCTGGATCCCATTTCCACATCTAAAATTGAAGAGCTGGCGTTAAAGCTGAAAGAAAAATATTCTATCGTAATTGTTACACACAATATGCAGCAGGCATTGCGTATTTCAGATATGACGGCGTTTTTTCTGCTTGGCGATATGATAGAATATGACACGACCGATACCATATTCTCTATGCCCAAAAACAAGAAGACAGAGGATTATATCACAGGGAGGTTTGGATGATGCGGAAATATTACGATTTACAGCTGCGCAGACTAAACGACGAGCTAACAGAAATGGGCGCGTTGATTGAAACGGCAATTGAATATGCTACAGACGCGCTTTTAAATAAAAAAATTGAAAAAGCGCAAAAGGTCAAGGGATATGAAAAAGAAATTGACCAGAAGGAAAAAGACATAGAAAGCCTGTGCATCAAGCTGATTTTGCACCAGCAGCCGGTCGCCAGGGATTTAAGACAGATTTCCGCCGCCTTGAAGATGATTACCGATATGGAGCGTGTAGGGGATCAGGCGGAAGATCTGTCTGAACTGGCAGTTCTGCTTGCCGACGTTCCGGTACAGATGAGTACCCAGCATATTGCGAAGATGGCGCAGGCGTCCGCTAAAATGGTTACGGCCGGGGTTGATGCGTTTGTCAAGCGCGATGTAAATCTGGCAGTTTCTGTGTGTGAAAGCGACGATGTAGTGGATAACCTGTTTAATATTGTACGCAGCGATTTAATCGATTTGATCCGGAAAGATGCAAAAGCAGGCAGCAGCGCGCTGGATCTGCTGATGGCCGCAAAGTATTATGAGCGTATTGGGGACCATGCGGTCAATATTGCGGAATGGGTCATTTTTTCTATTACAGGGACACACACAAGTCAAACCGAAAAAAATGCCGACGGACTGGATTTTTCTGATATGCTGGAAAATCTGCCGGATCAATAACCGCTTTTTGTTTATCAGATGCATAGATGTATTTCTCTTTTACAAAGCGAAAGCAGGCGCAGGGTTTTCCCTGCGCCTGCTTTCTGCTTTTTGCTTATTTTTACTTATTTTTTACTGCACCGTACAGATTCCTGTGCTATAATAAAAAAAATAACACTATAATGAGGTGAATTGCGTGATTTATATAGTGGAAGATGACCGCGACATCAGGGAAATGGAAAGCTATGCCCTTAAAAACAGTGGGTTTGAAGTGCGGGCTTTTGCAGACAGCACGGCTTTTTTTGCGTCTTGTGCTGAAAAGACGCCAAAGCTGGTTCTGCTGGATATTATGCTTCCAAAGGAAGATGGTCTTTCTGTTTTACAAAAGCTTCGGCAAAACGATAAGACGCGCAAGGTGCCTGTTATTATGGTTACGGCAAAATCAAGCGAGCTGGATAAGGTCAAAGGTCTGGATATGGGCGCGGACGACTATATTACAAAACCGTTTGGCGTGATGGAGCTGGTTTCCAGAGTAAAGGCGCTTTTACGCCGCTGCGAAGAGGAACAGAAATCGGTGGTTTTGCAGTACGGGAGCATTGTTGTGGACGACTTTAAGCATAGCGTAACAGTAAGCGGCGTGCCCTGCATTTTAACATATAAGGAATATGAGCTGCTTAAGTATCTGATTTTGAATAAGGAGATTGCGCTGACAAGGGAACGGTTGCTTGAAAAGGTGTGGGGCTATGATTTTGAAGGAGAAAGCAGAACGGTGGATATGCATATTAAAACACTCCGCCAGAAGCTAGGCGAGGCGGGGAACCTGATAAAAACCGTGCGCCATGTAGGGTATAAGGTGGGGGAATAGCGCGTGAAGCTGAAAAGCAAATTAGCAGGCAGGCTGTGTATAATAGGCGTTGTCGCGGTTATTTTAACCGCTGTTTGCGCCATCCTTGCATTTTGGTCTGTTTTTTCCGGCCAGGCGCGAGAGGATCTTAGAAATTACGGGCAAATATTATCCCAGGCTTGTACGCAACAGGGCGAAATCCCAAAGCAGGCGCTTTTGCCCGGCGTTTACCGCGTTACGCTAATTGCGCCGGACGGATCTGTACTGTACGAAAACGCGGCGGCGCAGGAGGAAATGGAAAACCATGGAAACCGGCCCGAGGTGCGGCAGGCCATGGAGACTGGCACGGGTGAAAGCGCGCGCCAGTCCGGAACATTGGGTAAGGTTACCTATTATTATGCGCAAAGGCTGGACAATGGACATATTTTGCGTGTTTCCAAACAGGTAGACAGTGTATTTTCCGTGTTTCAGGGAATGATCCCCGTTTTGTTGGGCATCGGTGCATATATTCTGTTAATCTGCCTGATTATGGCGTCAGAGATGACCAAGGGAATTGTAAAACCAATTGAAAAAATGGCCCAAGATACCGACGCGGTTGCATATGACGAGCTGGTTCCCTTTGCCAGGATGATTGAAGCGCAGCGCAAGAGAATTCAGGAGCAGATGGAGCAGATTCACCAGGAAACAGACAAAATCAATACCATCATTGCCAACATGGAAGAGGGCCTTATTCTTTTGGACCGCGACAAGCACGTGCTGATGCAAAACGACAGTGCGATCCATTTGCTCCACGCCGGGTTTGACGATATAATCGGAAAAAGCTTTATCAGCCTTTCACGCAATGAAGAGGTCAACCGGTGCATTGCAGAAGCGGCAAAGGGAAAAAACAGAACGGTAGAGTTTACGGTGCATAAAAAACGGCTGCAAATGCTTGCAAATCCCGTTTATACAAACGGGGAGCAAATTGGTGTGATCTGTATTATTGTAGATGTAACGGGCGTAAAAGAGGTTGAACGCCTGCGCAGAGAATTTACTGCAAATGTTTCCCATGAACTCAAAACGCCGCTTACGTCTATTTCCGGCTATGCGGAGATGATAGAAAGCGGCATTGCAAAGGAAGACGACGTAAAGGCGTTTGCCGGAAAAATTCACCGTGAAGCAGGGCGGCTGGTTACCTTGATCAGCGATATCATCAAGCTTTCCCAGCTGGAGGAAGAGCCCGCGCAAGTGAAAAACAGCGGCGTTGTAGACCTGCAAATGCTTGTGCAGGAATGTGCAGACACACTTTCCCTGCCTGCACAGAAGCATGGCGTAACAATAGAAACAGACCTTGCGCCGTGCATCGTAAAGGGGGAGCATGCGCTGTTTTATGAGTTGGTATACAACTTGTGCGACAACGCAATCCGGTACAACAGGCAAAACGGCAAAGTCTGTATTACGCTTAAGCAGTATAACGGGAACGCTGTGCTCAGCGTGAAAGATACGGGAATAGGGATCCCCAAAGAACATCAAAGCCGAATTTTTGAGCGGTTTTACAGGGTAGACAAGAGCCGATCCAAGCAGACGGGCGGTACGGGGCTGGGGCTTGCAATCGTCAAACACGTTGCAGAACGGTATCATGCGCAGTTGCATTTGGAAAGCGAAGAAGGAAAGGGGACGGAGATTACCGTTACATTCCAACCTTAGAACAAAATAGGTTGCGGTTGCAATGCGTTTTCTGTTAATATGGTTTTAGGAAAAAGATGCGGAATATATTTTTAAATGGCGGAAACCCTATCACTATACTTTACAGAAAAAGGAACGGGATTTTTTATGACATGGAGGTTGTCTAAAAGGCAGACGGTGCGCGTTATAAGCTTTACAATTGCAGCCGTGCTTCTGGTAGCAGGCGCGGCAGTTGCAGGCTTCCAGCTGGTTTCCCGCTACCGTTCTACCATAGAATATGGCTACCAGCAGGCGCTCAACGAGCTTTCCGATTATTTTACAAATCTGCAGGCCGCGCTCACAAAAGGCGTTTATGCAAATACACAGACGCAGCAGTACGGGCTTGCGCTAAAGCTTGTAAGTGACGCACAGGGCGCAAAAGCGGCACTTAGCCGGTTGCCCCTGTCTGACGGCGAGGGGGACGCCATGCAGAAATATCTGGCGCAGGTGGGGGATTTCGCACAATATATGACGGCAAAACTGTCCAGAGACCAGGCGTTTTCAAACGACGATAAAAACAGCCTGCAAAAGCTTAGCGGCTATGCAAAGGAAATTGCCGGGCAGATAGAGGAAATTTCCTCCAGATACGCTGATGGCGATACCTTTATTGGACAGGCGCAGACAATCAGGGGGAATTTGGAAAATATAAACCATACAGCGCAGGAAAATACACTGGACCAGAGTTTCACACAGCTTAATGAAAGCTTTGAAGATTACCCGTCTTTGGTATACGACGGCCCCTTTGCCGACCAGGTTCAGCAAAAAAAGCCGCGCATGCTGGAAAATGCAGAAAGCTTTTCCAAGCTGGAAGCGCAAAAGAACGCAGCGGCTTTTTTGAACGTACCCCAAAATACGCTTTCCTATCAGGGCCAGCGGCAGGGAAATATACCGGCCTATATCTTTAAAAACGAAGATGTATATATTACGGTAACGATCAGAGGCGGGTACATTGAAGAAATGTATAAAACAACGCAAGCAACGGAAAAGAAGCTGGATTTTACACAGGCAGCTGAAAAAGCGCAGCAGTTTTTAAGGCAGCGTGACTTTACAGATATGAAGGAAAGCTACTATGTAACCTCCGGCAATATTTGTACGATCAATTTTGCCTGTACACAGGCAGACGTGATCTGTTACAGTGATCTGGTCAAGGTGGGCGTGGCGCTTGACACAGGGGAAATTGTGTCGTTTAACGCATCCGGTTATATCATGAATCACAGTAAGCGGGATATAGAGACAGATACGCTGGACCAGGCACAGGCAATGGAAAGCGTAAGCCCGCTTTTGACCGTGAAGAAAACGGCGCGCGCCCTGATCCCCACAGGAGGTACAAAAGAGGTTTTGTGCTATGAATTTACCTGTAAAGGGCAAGAGGGCGACAACGTGCTGGTTTATATCAATGCGGAAACAGGGATGGAAGAGCAGATTTTGATCCTGCTGCAATCAGACGGCGGTGTGCTTACAATGTAAAAAATGGGATTTGTTGCATTTGCAACATTGAAAAATATCCTATATATGTTATAATAGTTTCAATTATTAAAAGGAGATGCATAGGATGGACACGTATATTTGCGATGTTTGCGGATGGGTTTATGATCCTGCAGTGGGCGACGAAGAAGGCGGCATTGCGCCGGGCGTTGCTTTTGAGGATCTGCCGGACGATTGGGTTTGCCCGTTGTGCGGCGTGGGGAAAGACCAGTTTTCCAAACAGTAAAGCAAACGGGAATTGCAAAAGGGCAGGGCTGTCCCTGCCCTTTTCGCCCGAAAAATACATACGGAAGAATGCATCGTTTAAGGAGTGAAAGCATAAATGGCAGTCAGCAGGATTACAGACCATATTTTTTCTGTAGGCGTAATGAATCCCTCTTTGCGCATTTTTGATATTGTAATGGAAGCAAAATACGGAACAAGCTACAATGCATATTTAATAGACGACCGTAAAACAGCGCTGGTGGAAACCGTACATCTTGATTATTTTGATGAATATTTAAACAATATCGGGCAGCTTACAGACATAGGCGCAATTGATTATCTGATCATGAACCATACCGAACTGGACCATTCGGGCAGTGTTTTAAAGCTTCTGGAGTTAAGCCCTCATATGACAATTGTGTGCACGGCCGCCGCAAAAAAATACCTGTCGGCCATCACCAACAGGGAGTTTAACTGTATGGTGGTAAAAGATGGGCAGGAACTGGACCTTGGCAGTACGAAGCTTAAATTTGTGGTAGCGCCCATGCTGCACTGGCCGGATTCTATGATGACCTACCATCCGGCTGACAAAGTATTGTTTTCCTGCGACTTTCTGGGCTGCCATTTTTGCGAGCCGCAGGTGACGGATGATTGCATAAAATATTGGGAGCAGTACCAGGAGCAGTTTGCCTATTATTACGCAGGGATTTTCGGTCCGTTTAAACCGTACGTGCTTGCCGGGCTGGATAAGATAGAAGGGTTGGAGATGAAAGCCGTATGCCCCAGCCATGGCCCGGTGCTTGTAAAAGGAATACAAGACCGCATGGCGGATTACCGCAAATGGAGCACACCGCAGCCCAAAGCAGGAAAGACGGCGTCTGTGCTGTATGCTTCGGCTTATGGCTGTACAAAATTGCTTGCGCAAAAGGCCTGTGAAACGCTCAACGCCTGCGGTGTTAAAACGCAGCTGGTGGATATGGTTGCAACGCCGGCGGAAAAGAGCGCGCAGATTATACAGGAAAGCGGTATAGTGATGGTAGGGTCTACCACCATCAACAAGGATGCACCAAGGATTGTATGGGATGTCCTGTCCCGCATAGACGCAATTAATATTAAAAACAGGCCCGCCGCAGCGTTTGGGTCGTTTGGGTGGTCTGGGGAAGCATCCCACATGGTTTCGGAACGTCTGCGGCAGCTGCGGTTTCAGGTGGAAGAGCCGGTGCGCGCAAACTTTATGCCCAATGCGCACGATCTGGAAGCGATTGAACAGACGGCGCGCACGCTTGCACAGAAACTGCAATAACAGTATGGACGGGGGTGTTTTAATTATTTTAAAACACCCCCGTATGATTTTATAAAAGGAAGTGTTGGCTTTTATGAAAGACCAGGTTAAAGGCGCCGTTTTTGATATGGACGGCCTGCTTTTAGACACAGAGTATTTGACCTACAGGCTTTGCAAAGCAGCCGCGGCTGAAATGGGTTTTACGCTTTCACTGGATTTATTTAAGCAAACGGTAGGGCTTAGAAGCAGCGATACAAAAAAAATACTTGAGGCCGCGTTTGGAACGGCATTTTGCTATGAAGACCTGCGCGCCCGCAACCTTTCCATGTTTTGGTCCTACATAGAAAAAAATGGGGTGCCGGTAAAAGAGGGCGTGTTTACGCTGCTTTCTTTGCTGAAAGAAGAGGGGATACTCTGTGCGGTTGCTACCTCCACAAGTCGGCAGACTGCCTCAAAGCTGCTGAGACTGTGCGGCCTTGCCGAATATATGGATGCGTTTGTTTATGGAGATATGGTCGAAAATGGAAAGCCGGCGCCAGATATTTTTTTAAAGGCTTGCAGCCTGCTTGCAATTGCGCCTGCTGCATGTGTGGGCTTTGAGGATTCATACAATGGAATACGGGCTGTGTACCGCGCGGGGATGGCGCCGGTGATGATCCCGGATCTGCTGCCGCCCACACCGGAAATGCAAAAGCTGACGTATGCCATATATACAAACCTGGAGCAGGCAACAGAGCTGTTTAAAAAAGAAAAATAAATGTAGCGCGGTGCCCATTCCTGCTGTTCTCCAGGGATGCCGCGTCTTCAGAAAACAACAGAAACAGCCTGTTTGGTAAAAAAACAGAAAAAAGGCTTGCATTTTATAAAAAGGATGTAGTATAATCTAATTGTACTAATTGAAATAATACAATTAGATCAAGTAATACAAAAATACAAGTTGGAAGGGAGAGTTTGATGTTTACGCTGAATTTTCAAAGCAGGCAGCCCATTTACGAGCAACTGTATGATAACGTTGTGCGTCTGGCGGCGCTGGGTGTTTTAAAACCCGAAGAACAGCTGCCGCCTGTCCGTACGCTGGCTGCGCAGTTAGGGGTTAACCCCAACACGGTTTCAAAGGCCTACCAGCTTTTGGAGCGCGACGGTATTATTTATTCGGCAATAGGGAGGGGATCTTTTGTGGCGTCGGGTCTTTCGGCAATTGGATTACAGAGAGAAACAATCCTTGAAGAGCTTGCAAAGGCTTTAAAAAAAGCAATGGAAATAGGAATAACCAGAGAAGAGCTTGAAGAGCTGATCAATGAAAATTATGTGAAGGGAGGAACACAGGCGTGATCGAAATCACAAATCTGACCAAGCGGTTTGGCAAAACGGTTGCGCTAAACCGTTTAAACTGCACCGTACAGGCGGGCTCGGTGTTTGGCCTTGTCGGATCGAACGGGTCGGGAAAATCTACCCTTTTAAGAATCTTGGCTGGCGTGTTCGAGGCCGACGGAGGCACAGTCCGCTTTGAAGGAAAGCCAAGTTTTGAAAACCGCGAAATCAAAGCAAAAATTTTCTTTATAGCAGATTATCCTTATTTTTTCAATGATTCAACCATTCAGAACACGGCAAGACTCTACAGAAACATATACCCCTCGTGGGATGAAATCCGCTTTAGACAGCTGTGTTCCATTTTCCCGGTGAATACAACGGGCAGAATTGTCAATATGTCCAAAGGCATGCAGAGACAGGCGGCCTTAATATTGGCGCTGGCCTGTTGTCCACAGTATTTGCTTTTAGATGAGATTTTTGACGGACTGGATCCTGTAGTCCGCCAGCTTTTAAAAAAGCTTTTAATGGACGACGTTGCATCCAGAAGGATGACGGTGGTTATTGCCTCCCATAATTTAAGGGAGCTGGAAGATATTTGCGATTATGTGGGGCTGCTGCATAAGGGCGGCATTCTGATGGAAAAGGAAATTGACGAAATGAAGCTGGGTGTTCATAAGGTACAGGCGGCGTTTAACAAAGCATTGCCGGACGATGCATTTCGGGATATTGACGTGGTCAGCCTGCAAAAGCGGGGGCTGCTTTACAATCTGGTGGCAAAGGGCGATAAGGAAGAGCTGATTGGCAAGCTCCGCACGCTGCAACCTGTGTTTTTGGAGGCGCTGCCTTTAACGCTTGAGGAGGTATTTATCAGTGAAATGGAGGTGGCCGGCTATGACATCAACAATATCCTGCAATAAGAAAGTAAGCCCGTTTTCGAGTATTTACTGGTGGTCGCTGCGCAAAAATATGGCTTCCGCCATTGTTTACGCAGTGCTTTTGCTGTTTTCCTACCCGCTTCTCATCTTTATGTACAAAATTTTTAACAATTCGTCTAAGGAAATACAAAATGGATTTCTGGAAGGCTGCGCGGCGCTTGTTTTCCCCGTTATAACGGGCGGTATTGCCATATTGTTTACACTGCTTGTAGCGGTGTTCATGTTCAGTTACATGCATAAGAAACGCAGTGTGGACGTTTTTGGCGCGCTTCCCGTTACGCGCAGAACGCTGTTTTTCTCGCGCTATTTTACAGGTATCTCCATTTTGCTTGTGCCGTTCTTGCTCTGCATGGGGCTGAGTATGCTTCTTTCCATACAATCTTTTGAAGCGGTGCAGCAGCTTTGGCGTTCTTCTGTAACCATTCTAGTTTCCGTTGTGGTCGCATACACGTTTACCGCATTTGTTGCCGTTTGCTGCGGCACAACGGCAGATATGGTCATATCTGTGCTGGCAATCAACGGGTTGTATCCCCTTATGGTTTTAATGTGCCAGGTGATCAGCAACAGTACCATTCCGGGCGTTACGTCAAATTTTAACCTGCCTGCAGTCGTATATACGGCGCTGTCGCCGTACAGCTCAGGCATTGTAAATGCCGTTATGGACCCGGCGCTTACAGAAAGCGGTGCGCAGTTTTTATGGTGGTTTGTCCTTCTGGCGCTGTCTATCGCAGGTTGTATAGCGGTCAGCCGAAAAAGAAAGGCCGAATGCGCCCAGGCTGGCTTTGCTCTCCGCCTGCTGCCGGTTTTGGTCCGGGCAATTGCCTGTACGGTTGCCGGTCTGGTATTTGCACTTGTTTTTAGCAGTTTTTCCTTTGGTGTGAACGCACAGAATAGCGTCTTGAACCATTATATATGGTTTTTCTTGGGTCTTATGATCGGTTCGTTCATCGCACACCTGATTTTAACGTTTATTTACAACCGGGGGAGCCGTGGATTTTTAAAATCGCTGATTTCTTACGGCGTGTTGATTTTGGTTATCGGCGCGGCTTATATGATCGTTTCTACCGGCATGTTTGGGATGGATTTATATGTTCCGCAGCCGCAGCAGGTAAAACAGGTGCAGTTTAAGGTTAACGGACCGGAAAATTTCTTCCTGTCGGGGGCAGACGAAGAGCTTTTCGCAGTCTATACGGAACAGGAAGATATAGAGAAGGTGGTCCGGGTTCATACGTCCATTACAGACAATTTGCGCGAAAGGGCGGGATACCCGTATGCAATGAGCCTGGGGGCTTTTGGTTATATGGAAAACGAAGCGCCGCTGTTTTACGACGTGATTATAAAATATACGCTGGAAAACGGATGTGTTGTAGAACGAGCGTATTCCAACTTTACATTTGACAGCCGTGAAATTGCACCGGAAGTGCTGGCGGTGATAGAATCACAGGCGTATAAAGAGCAAACGGTCCCGATTCTTATATACGATGACAGCAGCATTAGGTCTGTTATCGCCTATGGAAGCAACATGACAGAAGAGGCATATACGGTAGCAGATAGAGAGCAGATTATAGGAATTGCTTCGGCGCTGCGAAAAGACATTTTGGACGATCAAAATGTCAATACGTCTAACGAAGAAACTGCCGACGATGCGGAGAAAACCTGTATTTCAGTCGATTTTTGTTACGACATACCAGAAGAGAAAGACGCCAGTGGAAAGGTTATTCAGACACGTACCCAGTATTTTAATATTTCCATCACAGAAGACTATAAAAATACATGGGAGGCTCTGGACAGGTATCATTTACTTCCGGCGCAATAAGCAGGAAGATGGAAACACGCCCGGCGGCCGGGCCAATGCGCCGCGGAAGGTATCATGAAAAAAAGCATGGAAAAACGGCGGGGCATAGCGTTTATTTGCCCCGCCGTCTGCTTGTAAAACGGTTGAAAATTCCCCGGTCCGGGCTTATAATAATCTGTAAGAATAAAACCGATAAAAGAGGTGGAGGGAGATCCCCGGGGATATGGAAATCAGAAAAATCAAAGCGCAAACTGTAACCGAAACAGTAAAAAAGCTGTTTATGGACTGCAATTATTTTATAGGCGACGACATTACACAGGCGCTTGAGCAAGCAAGAGAATGTGAGCAGTCGTCCGTTGGGAAAACCGTTTTGTCCCAGTTGCTTGAAAATAACGCCATTGCCGCAAAAGAGCAAATTCCTCTTTGTCAAGACACGGGCATGGCTGTGCTGTTTGTGGAATACGGCGACAAAGTGGCAATAGAAGGCGGCGGCTTTCAGGACGCCGTGGAGCAGGGCGTACGCCAGGCGTATGAGCAGGGCTATTTACGCAAATCTGTTGTAGCAGACCCGGTGTTTGACAGGGTTAACACAAAAGACAACACGCCTGCGGTGATTCATACGCAGATTGTCAGCGGCAATGGTATTACATTCCTTGCAGGTGGAAAAGGATTTGGAAGCGAGAATATGTCCGCAATCAAAATGCTTACGCCATCCTATGGGGTGGAGGGCGTAAAGCAATTTGTGCTGGACGTTGTCAGACAGGCGGGGCCCAACCCCTGCCCGCCGGTTGTTGTAGGTGTAGGGATCGGCGGTACGTTTGAAAAAGCGGCGCAGCTTGCAAAAAAGGCCACATTCCGGCCTGTCAATACCGCAAATCCGGACAGGCGTTATGCACAGCTGGAGGAAGAGCTGCTGGAAAGCATAAACAAGATGGGCTTTGGGCCTGCAGGCCTGGGAGGTACGACAACGGCGTTGGGCGTGAATATAGAAACATACCCTACGCATATCGCAGGAATGCCGGTTGCGGTAAATATTTGCTGCCATGCTGCAAGACATAAAAGCGCGCAGCTATAAAAGGAAGAAAGGACGGGACTGCAATGGTAAAATTAACGCTTCCGCTTAAAGAAGAGGACATAAAAAAGCTCAAAGCGGGCGATAGCGTGCTGCTGACAGGCGCCCTGCTGACAGGCAGGGACGCCGCGCACAAACGGTTGTACGCCTGTATAGAGCAGGGGCGGCCACTGCCTGTGGAGATAAAGGGCGAAACGATTTACTACGTGGGCCCGGCGCCGGCAAGGCCGGGCCATGCGGTGGGTCCGGCGGGGCCAACCTCAAGCTACCGCATGGACAAATACACACCCGCGCTGCTGGACATGGGGCTTAAAGGTATGATTGGAAAGGGTGCGCGCTCCGGGGAAGTAATTGATGCGATCATGCGCAACCATGCTGTGTATTTCGCGGCGATTGGCGGCGCGGCGGCGCTGATTGCAAAAAGCATAAAAAGCGAGGAACTGCTATGCTACGAGGATCTGGGGACAGAAGCGGTGCGCCGTTATACGGTAGAAAATTTTCCCTGCATTGTGGTAATAGACAGCAAGGGAAGGAATATTTATCAGACAGAACCTGCAAAATATAACAGAGAATAGTACGTCAAACCGTACATCGCCCCTGCTGTGCGTAACGGTGCGTCATACGGGGCGCTTTCTGCCATTATGGGAAAACCGGGAAGAAAACCGCTGGAAGATAACATGGATTTTCAAATTGAAAAAAAGAGGACGCCGTATGAAAAAAAGCAAATGGAAAAAATATGGAACATGCCTTATGGCGCCGCTGTGCGTGTTGGCGTTTTTTGCCGCGTTTTTCGCTTTGTTTGGTATTTATCCGTTTGGCGGCTACAGTTTTTCATGGTGCGATATGGATCAGCAGGTTATTCCCTTTATGGCACAGTTAAAGGATATTTTAAACGGACAGGGAAGCTTTTTTCTGAGCATGGAAAATGCAGGCGGGATGAACTTCTGGGGTGTATTTTTGTTTTTCCTGGCAAGCCCGTTTTCTTTTTTGGTGATTTTTGTACAAAAACAAGATTTAAGTTTGTTCATGAACGTATTGGTAGTGCTCAAACTTGCAGCCTGCGCGCTGTGTGCAAATGTGTATTTCCGCTATAAAACGCCGCGCCTGTTCCCACCTCTGCAGCTTATTTTAAGCGTTATGTACGCGTTTTGCGGATATGGGCTGCTGTATTATCAAAATGTTATGTGGCTGGATATTATGTACCTGTTCCCGCTGCTGCTTATGGCGCTTGATCTTTTGCTGCAAAAGGGAAGGCCGGCTTTGTATATTGTAGTATTGACGCTGTGCGTGCTGCTGCAGTTTTATTTAAGCTACATGGTTGTGCTGTGCGTTTTATTGTTTACAGCAGCCCATTTTTGCATATATCGCCGAGAAATGCAAAAAAATACAGCCGTGTTGTTTTATGTTTCTTCGCTTTTATCGGCGCTTTTATCGGCGCCTGGCTGGTTCCCCGCATTGCTGCAGTTTTTTAATTCGGCAAGGACGGCCAATGTTGTCCAGAGCATAGCGCAAGGCGGCTTTGTCACGCATATTTATACGGTTATACCGCTTATTTTGTGTACTGCAGTGCTGCTGCCCGCGTTTTTTGCCTCGCTTTGCTGCTTGAAAAAGGACAGGCAGGTCCGGCTGTATTTTATCATGCTTTTACTTACAGCCATTCCCCTGGTTGTGGAACCTGTCAATAAAATGTGGCATGCAGGCAACTATATGTCCTTTCCCGCGCGGTATGCTTATATGACCGCTTTTTTTGGCCTTGCAATGTTTGGGCATATCCTTGAGCATACCTGTAACAGGGAGGCTGTCCATCTGCGGGCAAAAACGCGATTTTGCCCGGCACTCGTCTTCTGTACGGCGACAGTTTTATGTGCTGCTGCCACGCTTGTCCTGTACAGGAATTTTGAAAACGTGCGCGCCTATACAAAAACGCTGTGGGGGGACCAAAAATCGTTTTTTACGCTGCTGGCGGCCGCTCTGATTCTGTGCGCCGGTTATGGCCTTGTAGTTTTTTTGCTTCAAAAGAAAAAGCTGTCCGCAAAGGCCGCTGCAATGGGACTTTGTATTTTACTGTTGTGTGAATGCGGGCTGAATGGTACTGTCTATATCGCTGCAGCGCGCCACAGCGATGACAGCTACCGTACGGTAATGGATCTGGAAGGGAAAATAAAAGACACGGGCTTTTATCGGGTCAAAACGGAAAAGAAGCTGTTTGACGTCAATCTGCTGGGCGCTATGGGATACAACAGCTTAAATCATTATTCTTCCCTGACGTCGCAGGACTTTTTGAAGTTGATGAAAAAGTTGGGCTATTCTTCCTATTGGATGGAGGTTTCTTCAAGCGGGGGCACACTTTTTTCCGATATGTTGCTTTCCCATCAATATACGGTTTTTAATGGGGAAAAGGAAAACGCCGTTTATCAAAACAAAGCATTTTCAATTGTGCGCAGCGCTTTCAGCCTTTCACCGGCGCTTGTTGCCACGGCCGACCTGAGCAGCCAGCGGGCTTTGCCGGAAGCATCGCGCTTTGCTGTTCAACAGGCGCTGTTTAGCAGTTTGTTTGGGGAAGCGCGGCTGTTTGAAGCATATGCGCCGGACCAGATTTTGGCAGCGGATATGCAGACCGGCAACGGCAAAAAGGTGGAGGTCACGCTGGATAGCCCCCAAAAAGAAGGACGGCTTTTATACCAGATCGCAGTCAGGGGCCGGCAAACGCTGTATTTTGACTGCTTTGATAAAATACGCCCTGCGCTTTTGGAGGAGATCAACGACAGCACTTCGGTCAGCGTAAACGGTGTATGTCTTACACAGTCATACCCTTCCCAGGCCGATAACGGAATTTTATGCCTGGGTTCATTTGAAAACGAAACGGTACAGGTAGAAATTCAGCTCAGAGAAAGCGTTTGCTGTACCTCCTTTGGCGTATATGGCCTTAAAGAGGAAGTCCTTAACCATGCGCTCCAAGACGCACGGGAGTGTGCGGTAGAAGTTTCTGCAAACCGAATAACGGCGCAAACAAACGGAAAAGACGGGCAATTTGTCTTCTTTGCTATCCCCTATAGCGACGGCTTCACCGCGCAGGTGAACGGGGAAAAAACACAAATTTTTCAGGTATATGGGGATTTTATGGCAATAAAGCTGCCGCCGGGCGGCGGCACGGTAACGCTTACATTTATACCGCCCGGCCTTACTTTGGGCCTTTGCCTTGCCGCGGGCGGGTTACTGGGCGTTTTCCTGCTTTTCTTTATAAAAAGAAAATTTACTGTCTGGCAGGCGCGCGCCGGCAGACCGGCTGCCATTCTTTTGGTTGTGTTGGGGAGCGCCGTCTTTGCGGCGGTCTATATAGCGCCGGTGGCAATTTACCTGGCGTCCAATATAAAAGGATAAAATGAAGGTTATGAAAAAATCCAGGAAAACAAAGCGAGGTTCCTGATAATGCGGGGCGGCCCCGCTTTGTTTTTTAGCGCGGAAGACGTGAAAAACCTGCGGCAAAAAGCCGGGCGGCGGCTTTGGTGTTTTGCATAAAAAACAAAAATTTTTCATATAGATTACCATTCACCCAATTCTGGAGGTTTTTTATATGAAGGGTATTGTGGAGGAGCGCGCTGTTGAGCTTGGCGAATACATCATAGAAAGCGGGGCGACTGTCCGCAGCGCTGCCAAAAAGTTCGGCGTAAGCAAAAGCACCGTACATAAAGACGTCAGCGAACGCTTAAAATCTGTCAATCCGCAGCTTTACCGCGAGGTGAAGACCATATTAGAGATCAATAAGGCGCAAAGGCATATTCGGGGCGGAATGGCGACAAGAAAAAAATACCAGCATGATAAATAAAAAAATAAATTGCCGCAGAGGCAGGGTATGGGCGTTGTGCTTTGTACCCTGCCTTTGTGCGTGTAGCGGCTATTTATAAATTGTTGGATTTAAATTTCAAATTTGTTCATGTTTTTTTGTCTTTTTTACATTATAATTGTATTGTATAACAGGCGTTATGTGGTATAATACAGATGCGGCTTTACGGGAGGTACATACTATGAGCCTAGGAAAAATTTTGGTAGTGGACGACGATTTAAATATCTGCGAGCTGTTACGGCTTTATATTGAAAAAGAAGGATTTAGCGTAGTAACCGCAAACGACGGCGCGCAGGCACTGAAGCTTTTTGAAAAAGAGCAGCCGGACCTGATTATGTTGGATATTATGCTGCCTGAGCTTGACGGCTGGCAGGTGTGCAGGGAAATACGAAAAACTTCGAAATGTCCGATTATTATGCTGACGGCCAAGGGCGAAGTTTTTGACAAAGTGCTGGGGTTGGAATTGGGCGCGGACGACTATGTAGTAAAACCCTTTGAAGCAAAGGAGGTTGTGGCGCGCATACGCGCGGTGCTGCGCCGCAGCGGAAAAACCGACGAAAATGAAATGAAAGAAGTCAAATGGGACAAGCTTTCAATCAATCTGACCAATTATGAGCTGAAGGTTGACGGCATACAAATTGATACGCCGCCCAAGGAAATGGAGCTTTTATTCCACCTGGCCACCCATCCCAACCGCGTGTTTACGCGCGACCAGCTTCTTGACGAGGTGTGGGGTTTTGACTATTATGGCGATTCCCGTACAGTAGATGTGCATGTAAAGCGCCTGCGCGAAAAGATAGACGGCGTTTCCAACAAGTGGGAGCTGAAAACCGTGTGGGGCGTTGGATATAAATTTGAGGTAAAAGAATAGCGGTAAAACGATGGATAAAAAACAGGCAGCCTTTGCATCCTGTGGTTGCCTGTTTTCGCTTTGCCCGCCGGAGGGAAGCAGATCAGCTATGGCAAGACAGAAAACGTTATTTAAAAAATATTTGCAGATCAGTATGGCGATCGTTTTGATCAGCTTTTTGATTTTGGGTGTAATGCTTATATTTTTTGTCGCACGGTTTTCCCAGGAAGATAAAAGAGAGCTTCTTACAGAAAACGCGTATTCCGTTTCTAATATGATTTCAGACAATTCCCATCTTGTAAACAATATGCTGCTGATCAATAACGACACCGTATTTGAAACCGTTGTGTCCACCATGTCAAAAAGTATTAACGCCAATATTTTTATTGTCGACAGAGACGGAACAGTCCAGCTCAGCTCGGAAAATACGTTCAGCGAAGAGCAGCCCAAGGTTATCCCAAAGGCTATTGTCAATGCGGCAGCCAGTAAGGAATACTTTGAAACGTCTACGCTGGGCGGGGTATATACAGCCAGCCATTATACAGTGGGCGTGCCGATCATCGTTAGTGTAAACGGACAGAATATGTCTGTAGGCGTTGTATTCGTCTCTTCAGAGGCCAGTTCGATTTCAAGCTTTACCAATGATATTACAAAGATTTTTTTCTTTGCCGCCATTGCAACTTTTGCCATTGTATTCTGTCTGGTGGGTTTTTATACTTATAATATGGTGCGGCCGCTGCGACAGATGGCCGCTGCGGCAAGGAGCTTTGGCGCGGGGGATTTTTCAAGCCGTGTGCCGGTGACCTCAAATGACGAAATTGGACAGTTGGCCGTTGCGTTTAACAATATGGCTGATTCCCTTGCCATGAGCGAGGGGACAAGGCGCAGCTTTATTGCAAATGTTTCACACGAGCTGAAAACCCCCATGACGACGATTGCCGGGTTTATCGATGGAATTCTTGACGGAACGATTCCGCCGCAGCGGCAGAGCTACTATTTAAACATTGTAACGGTAGAAATCCGGCGCCTTTCCCGGCTGGTGCAGACCATGCTGGCATTGTCCAGAATAGACAGCGGCGAATTTAAAATGAATAAGCAGCGTTTTGACCTGACAGGGATTATTATTAGCACGCTGCTGACGTTTGAACAGAAAATAGAACAGAGAAAGATCCGCGTACAAGGCTTGGAAGAGGCAGAAAGCCTGTTTGTAGACGGCGATCCGGATATGCTGCATCAGGTTATTTATAATCTGGTGGAAAACGCGGTAAAATTTACAGATGAGGGCGGCTATATCCGCCTGACGCTGACAGACCTGCCGGATAAAACCATGCTCGAGATTAAAAACAGCGGGCAGGGAATTGCGCCGGAAGAGATCTCGCATATTTTTGAACGGTTTTATAAAACGGATAAATCCCGCAGTCAGGATAAAAACGGGATGGGGTTGGGCCTTTATATTGTAAAAACGATTCTCCGCCTGCATGGCGGGGATATAGCGGCAAGCAGCGTTTTAGGGCAGTATTGCGCTTTTACGCTGTGGCTGCCAAAAGAAAAGGATAAACTAAAAGAGAAGGCAGAAAAGGCGGAAAAAAACGAAAAGCCTGAAAAACACAGCAGGAAAGAAGCAAAACAGCCGCCGGAAGAAAAGGAGAATGGGCATGAGTGAGTTTATACCGGAAAACGACGGGTTTGTCCCACGCAACGACCAGTCGGGGGAAGCCGCGGCGCCGCCGGAGGAGCAAAACCTGCAGGATGAGCAAAAAGCATTGCAGCCGCAGGGGGAAAAGGCTGATCCGGCGCAGGATACAACAGAACCGGGAAACAGTGAAAAGAAAGAGGGCACAGTGCAATTGCCCCAGGAGGGATTCGCCACGGAAAACAGGGAAGCAGGGCCCGGAGAAGGCAAAAACGCAGACCAAACGGCGCAGCAGGGCGCGCCTGTCCGGCAGAATTTCGCACAGGGGCAGGTATGTCCGCCGCAAACGGCACAGCCGGGCGCATATCCTGCTGCATACCAGGCCGGCGTGCAGCAGGGCGATAATCGTGCAGGCGTATATAACGGTCAAGGTGCATATGGGCAACGGTATTATAATCCGGCAACGGGGCAATATTACTACACAGCAAATATGCAAATGCCCCCAAAAAAGAAAATGAGCAATGGAATGAAGGCGTTTATTGGCTGTATGATCGGCCTTTTTGTCATATTGGCAGGTGTGTTTTCCGTTTTGCTAGCGCAATCCTTTTCACAGCTGCAAAAAGATGGAACAGGCTGGTTCCAGCTGCCTTCAGGCATTGACCCGGATGAATTTTTCAGCTCCGACGGCAGCAGCACAGTCCAGAGCGACGACCCGGCGGGTTCAGGCAACACGGCAATTGATCCGAACGGACCCAATATTACACTGTACCCACAGCCGGATAATCTGGCCAGCGATCAATACAACGCGCAGTATGCGTTTAAAAAGGTGTCGCCGTCGGTCGTGGGTGTTGTAATGTATAAAGACGTTAATTTACAAAATGGAACAAGCAGCCAGACAAGCAGCCAGGGAACGGGGATCATCATCAGCAGCGACGGGTATATTGTAACAAACAGCCATGTAATTGGGGATTCCAAGCAATATAAGGTTACTGTTGTTCTGTCGGAGGAAGAAGAATACCCGGCACAGGTGGTCGGCTACGATACCAGAACAGATCTTGCCGTGTTAAAAATAAACGCTTCAAAAGATTTACAAGCCGCGCAGTTTGCTTCTTCTGAAGATATAGAGGTTGGGCAGGACGTAGCGGCAATTGGAAACCCCGGCGGAATCAGCTTTTCCAATTCCCTGACAAAGGGGATTATTTCAGCTGTAAACCGGACGGTATCCGGCAGTAATATAGGGTATATTCAGACAGATGCCGCAATTAATCCGGGTAACTCCGGTGGCCCGCTTGTAAACTTAAGCGGGCAGGTATTGGGGATTAACACCATCAAAATTGTCAATACAGAATATGAGGGTATGGGATTTGCTATACCCAGTAAAACGGTCAGAGAGGTTGTAAATGATATTATTACGCAGGGCTATGTTTCGGGCAGAGTGCGCATTGGCGTTACCGGGAACGAAATTACATCGCTTCTGGCGCAGTACAACAACGTACCCACGGGCATATTGATTGATACCTTTGCAGACGACAGCCCGCTGCCGGAGAAAGGGGTACAAAAAAACGATATTATTACAGCGATTGACGGAGTGAAGATTACGTCCTTTTCCAGATTTTATACCGAGCTTGCAAAGTATAAACCGGGGGACGAGGTAACGCTGTCAATTTACCGCATGCCGCAAAGGCGGGGAGAGGAAGCACAGACCTTCGACATACAAATTAAGCTTCTGGCCGACAACGGAGAAACACAATCCTAAAATATGCAGCAAAAAAGCCGCCCGGATGTTCTGGAGCGGCTTTTTAAGCGGACAAACCACGGTGCAGGAAACCCGCGCGGAACAGCCGCAGCAGGATATCTGCAGAAGTCTTGCAAAGCGTCCGCAAGGCAGGCATAAAACATACAAAAAGGGGCAGTGCGTGTGATGGAGCATCCCTATACACTATTACGTTCAAAGAGAAAAACGCTTTCGTTGGAAATTACAAAAGATCTGGTTGTTTTGGTGCGGGCGCCTGTGCGGATGCCCGGAAAGGAAATCGACCGGTTTGTAGAGAAAAACGGCAGATGGATCGAAAAACATATGGAGCAGCAAAGGCGGCGAAACGCCTGTATGCCCACCCTTGCGCAGGAAGCACAGCTGAAGAAAAGAGCGCGTGAAATTTTACCGCAGAGGGTGGCGTATTACAGCCGGCTTATGGGGCTTGTGCCCCAGGGGGTTAAGATCACGTCTGCAAAAACCCGCTTTGGCAGTTGCAGTGCGAAAAACAGCCTGTGTTTTTCCTATCTGTTGCTATGCTATCCTATGGAAGCGGTCGATTATGTTGTGGTGCATGAGCTGGCGCATATTCGCTTTAAAAATCATAAAAAGGAATTTTACGCGCTGATAGAAGCCTGTATGCCGGATTATAAGCAGCGGCGTATGCTATTAAAAAATGTGCCGATTCCTGACCCTAAAGTATAGGCTTTTACAAAGCGGTGGGGTTTTGTCTGTGCCTATGACGCTTAAAAAAAGAAAAACCAGCGGCGTGTTTTTTCTGTAAAGGTGGATAAAACCCATTGCACCGTCCGGCAGTGAGTTGTTCTAAGCGGTATGCAAGCCGCAGGGCAAGCCGGTAAAGAAAAAAACAGAAATCCCATATGTGCTTTTTACCTGTTTTGTAAACATAGGTAAATTCGCCGGCGTAAACGGCAACCTTGCCGTTAAAACCCTGTTTGAACCGGTAAACGCCGTAGTTTCTGTGCATAGGGTCGTCGTAATGTGGAACTCCCATAAAATCATAAAGTTCGCACCCGCCCTCCTGCGCCCAAAGAATCATATTCCACTGCATCAGGTAATTGGGCATCAGGTTTCTGTTTTCGTTGGAGGACGCGCCGTAAACATAGCAGGTGCGTCTGCCAAAGCGCATACACACGGCGCCGGAAAGCGGTGTGTTCTCTTTGTAGCACATATACAGGCGGCAATTGTCGGGAAATGCGCGTAGCATCTGTGCAAAATACGATCTTGAACGAATCGCAAAGCCGTCGCGTTTTCCGGTCTGCCGCATCAATGTCATAAAATCGTCAAGCGCCTCTTGCCCGCATACGGTACAGGTTACGCCCTTTTTTTGCGCCAGACGGATATTATAACGCCATTTTGCTTTAAACGAAGCAAAAATTTCTGCTGGAGATTTGCCGCCTATAGGCAAAAGATAGTTGCAGCGCGTTTGCGCAGTGCCGTTGTCCTCTGCATTTGGAACAAAATGGAAACCGCGCGTTTGTATAAAGTATAAAAACGCCGTGTCAGTTTGCAGGACGAAGGGGTCTATTCTAAACGCACATGCGTTGTATATGCCGGCAAGGTCGCGTGCACCGGCAAACAGGCAGTCTAAGACGTCGTAGTTTTTCAGGTCGCATACCGGGCCTCTGGGCGCGTACAAGAAGCTGATGTGTACAAGTGGCAGGGTTTTGATCAGCACCAGCATGGCGCCGCAGATCTGCTCCTGTGTGTTTTTAACCGTTACAATCCGCGCACGCCATCCGGTTTTGACTCTGGCCCATGAAAGCGACTGCATAAAGCATCCATTTTTATGTGTGGCTATAAAATTTTCATACGCTTTTGCGGCCTGTTCATCCTGCATATCCGGCAGTTCATACCGGTAGTTTTTTTCTGTTTGCATACCTGCTTTCTCTCCCTGTATCTGATTACAGCAATAAGAATACCCCGATGTTGTTTCATGGCAACATCGGGGTTGTATCTTTTTTGTACATTTTTGCAGGGAGTATTTACCATATATGAGGTCCCATGGATATTTCCATATCCGTAAAGAAAATGGACAGAAAAAAGCTTTCTTCTTCAAAATATATGGAAAAAAAATCGTCTTTTGTATATTCCTCCAATGCTATATCTTTGTAACCCAGATAGGCGGCAAATGCAAGCAGCGCCTGCTGATAAAGATAGGGATCTTGTTCCTCTAAAAACAAGAGGTCTTCTTCAATAGAAAAACCTGCCGTCCCCACACCTTTATTGTAGGCCTTCATGGCGTAAATTTTTCCAGTTCTGGCGTCCAGAGAAAAAGAAAAAATAAATTCTTCTATCGAAATTTCCGCCACCCATAACGGGAAAGACTGTGTAACACCGTTTATATAAATAACGTTATACAGTTGTGCGTTTTCCAGAACGGCCTTTTCATCCAACAGGGCGGAAGGAAGCAGAATTTGCAAAGGGTCCGCTTTTGCGGACTCCCTTTGGATAATAGACACCAGCTTTTCTTTTGGAATTTCCTCCCCGGTGGCAAGAAAAACGTCTGAGAGCAGGGAAGAGCCATAGCCATCGTCCAAATAAGCCATCGCCGTCAGCTTGCTGCCAATAGAAATGTCTTCGCTCGCCGTACCGGTGTTTGCCGGTTCCACACTGGTTTTTTGCTGTTCCTGCCGGTCCATCAAAACAAAACCGGCCTGTGGAAGAAACAAAGAGCTTAAAACAACGGCCGCGGTCAGGAAAATGCATAAAAAGTAAGGAAGGCGCTTTTTCACAGGGGCGCACCACCTTTCAAGATAAAAGAAAACGAACTGCCCGCGCCGGGCAGGCTTTCTACAGAAAGCGCCGCCCCGTGCAGCTGTGCAATACGCTGCGCGATGGAAAGGCCAAGCCCTGCGCCGTTTAAACGGCGGGAACGCGACTTGTCTACCATATAAAACGGTTCTGTAATGCGGTCAAGCTGGTCGGCCGGTATGCCCGTCCCAAAATCCTTTATACTTACAAGGCAATTTCCGTCAGAGCGTTTTTTCATGCAAAAAAGAATTGTCTGCCCCGGTTGAGATGCCTTGCAGGCGTTATCGGCCAGATTGTAAAGCAGTGTTTTAAGTAAAACGCTGTCCATTAAAACATGCATTTCTTCAATGTCGCTTTTTAACAATATGTTATATTTTTGCAGCAGCGGCTTTAGTACCGCCGCTGTTTCCTGTGCAAAAGTTAAGGTGTTTACAGCAGATAGAGGAAATTTTTCCCGGCTGTAAACAATAAGTTCCAGCAATTTAAACGACAGTTGCTCCAGGCGTTTTCCCTCGCTAAAAATATATTCTGCGGCTTTGCGTCTGTCCGTAGGGTTCAGGTCGTAAGAGCGCAGCATGTCGGCATAGCCGATAATGGAGGTAAGCGGTGTTTTAAGCTCATGCGCCAGACTGGAAGAAAAATCCTCCTGGCGCTTTGCTGCAAGGGCAAGCTCCTTTATGTTTTGCTCCACCGCATCCGTCATTCGGTTAAAGTCATAGGAAAGCCGCCCAATTTCGTCATTTCCCCGGTAGCGTATGCGCACGCTGTAATCGCCGCCGGCTATTTTCCGTGTAGAAAGAGAAAGCCTTTTTAACGGGCTTGTAAGCAGGCGGGAAAGGAAAAAAACAATTACGGAGCTTATGAAAACAACAAACAGAAGGATGAACCGGTAAATGTTCAAAAACTGGTCGCGTTGGCTGTAAAGTGTAGAAATATCATGAACAGTTTCAATAAAAACAGGTTGGTTGCCGCTTAACGGCAACCGGCTGATTACCTGTACATATTGCCTGTTTTTTTCATCTACGGCAAGCCGGCAGCCGCGTTGCCCGCCTGTAAGAGAGAACGCGTAATCCTGCGCATCTAAATGCAGTACCGCTGCGTCCCCAATGTAACAATTGGAAACGCTGCTTTGCTGCAAAACGCTTTGCAGCTTTGCTACGGCAAGATCCAACCCGCTTTGGTCATTGATTTCCATTGCGTTGATATCAGACGCCAAAGACACATATAAAAAGCGGTTTTCCTGTAATGCGGCTTGTTTTTCGCGCTCTAACATAGACGAAAACAGGGAAGAAATTAAAAAAAAGCCGCCAAAAGCAAAGGCCAGCGTAATGACAATCATGCACGAAAAGAACATCTTCCAGGAAAATTTCACAGCGATTCCCCACCTTTATACGTCCATACATTCAGCAGTTAAGCCTGTAGCCGACCTTATAAACAGACTCAATCTTCTTTTCCCATCCCAGCTTGCGCCGCAGCCGCTGTACATGCAGATCCACGGTCCGTGTGTCGCCCATATAGTCGCTGCCCCACACTCTCTCGTAAATCAGTTCTCTGTACAGGGCAAGGTTTTTATTTTTAATAAAAAGCAGCAAAAGTTCGTACTCTTTCATGGTAAGCTCAACGTTTTTTCCGTTTACCGTTACAATGCGCGACCCGGTATTGACGCGCACGCCGTTAACCTCATATATATTTTCGCTTCCTTTGCAGCGGCGCAGCACCGCTTCTACACGCGCCAGAAGCTCGGCAATTTCAAACGGCTTGGTAATATAATCTTCGGCCCCCATTTTTAACCCTGCAACTTTATCATGCAGTGCGGTTTTAGCTGTAATGAAAATTACGGGGATCTGGCATGGTCTGATATATTCCAACAGTGAAAACCCGTCGATATCAGGCAGCATAACGTCCAGCAAAACCAGGTCAAAAGCGTCCGGCTTAATCCGGTCGGCTGCGTCTGCACCGTTGTATACGCAGGTGCAGGTATAGCCGGCAAGGCGCAGATTCATGGCAATCAAATTGGCAATAGGCAGTTCGTCTTCCACAATCAGAATTTTTTTCAAATATGTCAGTCCTTTTATTTTGATACCGTTACTATAAGCCGGGCTTGTATCAAATTTGTATCTTCTATCTGTTATTATATATGTTTTTTTTGTTTTTTAAAGAAAAACACGTTATTTTTTTATGAGTGATTTTACCCAGTGGATTTCTTCTTTTTTTATCGCACCTGTGACCGTCATAATTAAAAGGTAAAAAATGGCGGCAAGCAAAATCAGCACGACGGTCCATACACCGTTTGTCGGGATCAGCCCTGCGTCGCTGGCCGTATCCAGCGCAAGGCAGGGTAAAAGACATGCCAAAAACGGCTTTATAACCCAATCGAATAAACGAAATTGTATATGCGTGACCTTGATCAGCCGCAGCAGGCTTAACAGGCAGTTTAAGACGGCGCTGAAAAACATAACGGCAATCAGGCCGCGTATGCCCCAGATTGGAAGCAAAATAAAAATTAAAACAACTCTGGATACGGAATCTATAATATTATAGGTCAGATAACGCATTTGCTCATTTAGGCCCTTGAGCATGCCGTCGACAACGGAATCCAGGTACAGCAGGGGGGCAAGCGGAGCAAGCATGCATATGTAGGCGCTTACCTGTGTGTCGTTGTATAAAAGCGCGCCGAGGTTGTCTGCAAAAAAGAAAAAAATGACGGAAACGGGGATAGAAAAAAGCAACGCAAACCGTAAAATACGCTGGGTCATATAATGGATGGAATTTTTGCGCGTGGCAGCTGCGGCTTCTGACATTTCCGGGATCATCAGCATGGAAAAGGACATAAGGAAAACAGAAGGAAATAAAATCACAGGCATGGCCATACCTGTGATCAGGCCGTAGTCTGACAGGGATTTTTCATAAGAGGCGCCGTTTTTTTTAAGACCCGCTGGGATCAGCATATTTTCTGCCGTGCTTAAGCCGGAACGTAAGCAGGAGCTTAGCGTAACAGGAATGCCAATCCACAAAGCTTTTCTGAAAAAGTGCGCAACGCGCGTGCGTTTGCCTTGAAGACGCCTGATATCCAGACGATAAAGCAGATAAGAGTACCCGCAGCTGAGAACCTCCGCCGCTGTCGTCCCAATTGCGACCGCACAGCAGGCATAAGAAAGGCCCATGGGCGCCATTACACCTACCACGCAGGCGAAAACGGCAATTTCAATAACCTGTTCAAGCAGCTGCTCGCTGGCTGTTTTAATCGCCGTACGGCGTGCAAAAAAATAGCCGCGAAAGCAGGCGGAAACAGCCATAAACGGAAGCCCCGGCGCAAGGACGCGAAGGGATAAAACCGTCCGCGCGTCATGTAAAAAGTGTGTGCCGATCGCGTCTGAAAAAATAAAAAGCAGCTCGGCGGCCGCAACGCTTAAAAACAGGCTGATAAAAAGACATTGGCGCGTAACGTACTTTGCTTTTCCGGGTTCCCCGCGCGCAATGCTGTCTGTGACAAGGCGCGTAACAATCAGCGTAATACCGCTTGTTGCAAATGTGGTTGCAAAAAAATAAACGGCGCAGATTAGCTGGTAAAGGCCAATACCCTGCGCGCCGATCATGTTTGACATATACACACGAAAGGCAATACCGATCGTTCTTGCCACAAGAGAAGTTCCGGTCAGTACCGCAGCATTGAACAAAAAGCGTTTTTTCATCATAGGGCGTCACTCATTTCTAATGCGGTTTCTACTAAACCATATGCGGAAAAGCCGGGAAAAATCCTGCAAAAAACGCAAAAAGTATAGATATAATATTTAATTTTCTAATGGAGCATAATATTTATACCCGTTTCGTATAAACTTTAAATAAGTATACCGTTAAAATGCTGTAAAAGAGGGTTTTTTATGAACGACTATGTTATCGTTACAGACGCCAACACAGACCTCACGCCGCAAATGGTTGAAGAGCTGGAAATTGCTGTTATGCCTATGCAGTTTTCCATTCTGGGCAAGAATTATCTGCTGTATCCCGACAACAGGGAAATGGATATTAAAGAATTTTATGATCTGATACGCAAGGGAAATATGGCCGCAACAGCGCAGCTGAATCCCAATGATATAATACAGGCCTTTACTCCTTATCTGGAAGAAGGGAAAGATCTGATCTATATAGCGTTTTCCTCCGGGCTGAGCGGAACGTATGCTTCCGCCTGTATGGCCAAAGACGAACTCTGCCGCCTTTTTCCGCAGCGAAAGATCGTAATTGTGGATTCTCTGGCCGCATCTATGGGGGAAGGGCTTCTGGTCTGGCATGCCGTCGGGCAAAAACGGGCGGGGCTGGATATAGAGCAGCTTGCACAATGGGTTTTGGATAACCGCAATCATTTGTGCCATTGGTTTACGGTAGATGACCTGCACCATCTCAAACGCGGCGGAAGGGTTTCTTCTGCAACGGCGGTAATCGGGTCTGCTTTGGGGATCAAACCGGTTTTACATGTGGACGACCAGGGACATTTAATCCCTATAAAAAAAGTTCGCGGCAGAAAACAGTCGCTCGATGCGCTAGTGGATATGATGCGCCAAACGGCGTTCGATCCAAAAGAACAAACGGTGTTTATCAGCCACGGAGACGCCCTTGACGACGCCCGGTATGTAGAAAAAAGAGTTCGCGATACTTTTAAATGCAGGGATATTCACATAAATTATATCGGGCCTGTGATCGGCACGCATTCCGGGCCGGGTACGGTTGCGTTGTTTTTTATGGGGACGCATAAGTAAAGCATGTGCCAAAGCGTGTGAACAGATAAATCGCAGGGGCGGTGCCCGTATCGGACACAACGGCGGCAGTACGGCGCTTGTTTTGTCCGGTGGGGGGATTGCCCCTGCATTGTGTAAAAGCCAGTTTTTACATTGGGGGGCGGTTGTATGCGCAAGCTTTTCCGTTTTTTAAAGGATTATAAATTACAGCTGGTCATAGGGCCCCTTTGCAAGCTGCTCGAAGCGGTTTTTGAGCTGATTGTGCCGCTTGTTATGGCAAGTATCATTGACACGGGCGTTGCAAACAGGGATACGGCGTATATTTATAAAATGGGTGGAGTAATGCTGCTGCTTGGCGCAGTCGGGCTTGCAAGCGCGCTGGTTTGCCAGAAAAGCGCGTCTATTGCCTCGCAGGGAAGCGGAACCAAGCTGCGTACGGCGCTGTTTGCACATATTAACACACTTTCTTTTAAAGAGCTTGATAAAATCGGTACGCCGTCGCTGATTACGCGGATGACCAACGACGTCAACCAGCTGCAACTGGCAGTTGCAATGCTGATCCGGCTTGTAATCCGCGCGCCGTTTTTGGTAATTGGCGCAATCGCCATGTCCTTTACCATTCATGCCGGGCTGGCGTTTGTCTTTGTAATAGCGGCTGTATTGATCGCGGTAATTCTTTATCTTGTAATGAGCCGCAGCGTGCCGTTTTTTAAGATGGTACAGAAAAAGCTGGATAAAATATCGCTGATTGCAAGAGAAAACCTTTCCGGCGGCAGGGTCATCCGGGCGTTTGGAAAGGAGAAAGAAGAACAGGCTCGTTTTAATGCATCTGCAAACGAGCTTGCAAAAACGGCCGTGCGCGTAGGTAAGCTTTCAGCGCTGCTCAACCCCATGACATATGTAGTGACCAATCTGGCAATCGTAGCGGTCGTGTGGTTTGGAGCAGGATTGGTTGATACAGGGGATATGCTGCCGGGCGAAATTATAGCGCTTGTCAATTATATGACGCAAATTTTGCTTGCAATGGTGGTTGTTGCAAATCTGGTGGTAATTTTCACCAAAGCGTCCGCTTCTGCTGCGCGGATCAACGAGGTGTTCGAAACACAGCCGTCTGTACAGGAGCCTGCGCAGGCAAGCGCCGCGCCGGTTAGGGGGGCGCCCAAAATAGAGTTTAGGAACGTATCGTTTGGCTATGGCGGCGAGCGGGTGCTGCGCGATATTGACCTGAAGGTACAAAAGGGGCAAACGCTTGGGATTATTGGAACAACCGGCAGCGGAAAGAGCACGCTTGTCAACCTGATCCCCAGATTTTACGATGTTTTGCAGGGAGAAGTTCTGGTGGACGGCGTAAACGTCAGGGAATACCCGCTTTCCCTGTTGCGCGGACAGTTTGGGATTGTACCGCAAAACGCGGTGCTGTTTTCCGGTACGGTTGGCGACAATATGCGCTGGGCAAAGGAAGATGCAACAGACCACGAAATAGAGCGGGCGCTTTCCATTGCGCAGGCGGACGGTTTTGTAAAAAAACTTCCGTTTGGGATAGATACGCCCATTACGCAGGGGGGAAAAAACCTCTCCGGCGGACAAAAGCAACGCCTGACAATTGCAAGAGCGTTGCTGCGCAGCCCGCAGATTCTGATCCTGGACGACAGCGCCAGTGCGCTGGATTTTGTAACAGACGCCGCTTTAAGAAAGGCAATCCGTACACAAACAAAGGAAATGACGGTGCTCTTGGTTTCACAGCGGGTTGCAACCGTTCGTGGTGCAGACCAGATTGCCGTGCTCGACAATGGAGTTCTTGCCGGTGTTGGCACCCATGAGGAGCTGTTTGCCTCCTGTAAATCTTACAGGGAAATCTGTCTTTCGCAACTTTCAGGGCAGGAGGTGTCTGCCGGATGAAAACAAAGAAAACCGTTGTGCGCATTTTATCTTACACAAAGCCCTACCGGCGTTATTTGTTGGGTGCGCTGCTGTGTGCAGCGGCTAGTGTTTGCCTTACGCTCTTGGGGCCGGTGCTGGTAGGCGATGCAATTGATTTTATTATTGCAAAGGGGCAAGTGGATTTTGCCAATGTAGCGAAAATCCTGCTGGTTTTGCTTGTAACAATTGGGGGTGTCGCGCTTTTTCAATGGCTTATGGCGTTGTGCACCAATGCGGTTAGCTACTATACTGTGCGCGATATGCGGCGGCAGGCGTTTAAAAAGCTGCATGACGTACCGCTTAAATATATTGACACAACAATGCACGGCGATTTAATCAGCCGACTTGTCAACGATATCGACGCGGTCGGCGATGGACTTTTGCAGGGCATTACACAACTGTTTTCGGGGTTGGTCACCATTATAGGAACAGTGGTGTTTATGCTGGCGATCAATGTGCAGATTGCACTGGTGGTTGTACTGATCACACCGCTTTCTCTGTTTGTTGCGGCGTTTATTGCAAGGCTTTCCGCCAAAATGTTTAAAGAGCAGCAGCAGACGCAGGGGGAAATCAGCGGTTATATAGAGGAAGTCATAGGAAACCAGAAGATTGTAAAGGCTTTTCTCCGGGAAGAAAAAAGTGCGGAAATATTTGAAGAAATCAACCAAAGACTGTATGTCTGTGGAAAAAAGGCGCAGTTTGCCTCCTCTCTTGCAAATCCAAGCACGCGCTTTGTAAACGGAATTGTATACGCGGCGGTTGGTGTAATCGGCGCGGTAAGCGCGGTGAGCGGGTTGCTTACCGTTGGGCAAATATCTTGTTTTTTGACCTATGCAAATCAGTATACAAAGCCGTTTAACGAGGTCACGGGCGTTATTGCACAGCTGCAAACCGCTGTTGCGGGGGCAAAACGCGTATTTGCTCTGCTGGATGAGCCGGACCAGTCTCCGGACAAAGTGAGCGCACACGCTCTGTACAGCTGTAAGGGGAAGATAGATATAGACAATATCAGCTTTTCTTATACGCCGCAGCAAAAGCTGATTGAGCATTTTTACCTGCATGTTAAACCAGGTCAAAGAGTGGCTATTGTAGGCCCCACAGGCTGTGGGAAAACGACCCTTATCAATCTGCTCATGCGGTTTTACGATGTAAACAGCGGGAAAATTTGCATCGACGGCGTGGATATACGCCAGATTACGCGCGAAAGTCTGCGCAGCCAGTACGGTATGGTTTTACAGGAAAGCTGGCTGTATCATGCAACGGTGCGGGAAAATATTGCCTATGGCAGGCCGGACGCAAAGCAGGAGGAAATAGAAGCCGCTGCAAAGGCGGCCTATGCACACGGTTTTATTGGCCAGCTGGAAAACGGCTATGATACCATTGTGACAGAGCAGGGCGCAAACCTTTCACAGGGACAGCGGCAGCTTTTATGTATTGCCCGGGTTATGCTGTGCAACCCGCCAATGCTGATTTTGGATGAAGCGACCAGCAGTATTGACACGCTGACCGAGCAACGCGTACAAAGGGCGTTTCAAAAAATGATGCAGGGCAGGACCAGCTTTATTGTAGCGCACAGGCTTTCCACCATTCAGGAAGCGGACGTAATTCTTGTTATGCACAACGGCAATATTGTAGAGCAGGGCACGCATACGTCTCTTTTACAAAAGGACGGCTTTTACAGCCGGCTCTACAACAGCCAGTTTGCACCTGCAAAATAGCCGGGTGCGCATTGACAAAAGGCCGCCGCAATGGGATAATAAAACGGATAGTTATAAAAATAGCGCGGGCGGTTGAAAAAAGCGGCGGGCCCGGCCGCACAGAGGGAAAGGAAGAGGATGATGGCAAAGCAGCTTGCAAAGGCGTATGACCCTAAGGAGGTCGAGGACAGAATTTATGATTTTTGGATGGAAGGCAACTACTTCCATGCAGAAATAGACCCGGATAAAAAACCGTATACGATCATCATGCCGCCGCCAAATATTACAGGGCAGCTGCACATGGGGCATGCGCTGGACGAAACTCTGCAGGATATTTTGATTCGTTTCCGCCGTATGCAGGGCTACTGCGCCTTGTGGCTGCCCGGCACGGACCATGCCTCTATTGCGACAGAAGCAAAGATCGTGGAAGCCATGAAGGAAGAGGGCGTAACAAAGGAACAAATCGGAAGGGAAGCGTTTTTACAGCGTGCCTGGGACTGGAAGAAGGTTTACGGCGGCCGCATAGTGGAGCAGCTTAAAAAGCTTGGGTGCTCCTGCGACTGGCAGCGGGAGCGTTTTACTATGGATGAGGGCTGCTCTAAAGCCGTGCGGGAGGTGTTTGTCCGCCTGTATGAAAAAGGGCTGATTTACAGGGGCGAACGGATCATCAACTGGTGCCCGCACTGCCGCACCTCCATATCGGATGCAGAGGTAGAGTTTGCAGAGCACGACGGATTTTTCTGGCATTTGCGGTATCCGCTTAAAGATAAAAGCGGGTATGTACAGCTTGCAACGACAAGGCCGGAAACCCTGCTGGGCGACACAGCCGTTGCGGTACATCCGGACGATGAGAGATATAAAAAGCTTATAGGAAAAACCCTGGTTTTGCCGCTTGTGGGAAGGGAAATCCCCATTGTTGCAGATACGTATGTCGAGCCGGAATTTGGAACAGGCGTTGTAAAAATTACGCCTGCGCACGACCCCAACGACTTTGAGGTCGGCCTGCGCCATAACCTGCCGGTAATCAATGTTCTTGACGACAACGCCGTTATGAACGAAAATGCCGGCGAGCGTTATGCGGGGTTGGACCGGTATCAGGCAAGAAAAAAGATTGTACAGGATCTGCAGGAGCAGGGTTTTCTTGTAAAAACAGAACCGATCAAGCACAATGTGGGAGCGTGCTACCGCTGTAAGACAGTGGTGGAGCCAAAGGTTTCCAAGCAGTGGTTTGTAAAAATGCAGCCTTTGGCGGAGCCGGCAATAAATTGCGTAAAGGACGGGGAAACGACAATTATCCCCGAACGGTTTGAAAAGGTTTACTTTCATTGGATGGAAAATATTAAGGACTGGTGTATTTCCCGCCAGCTATGGTGGGGGCACAGAATTCCGGCATGGTACTGCGGCGACTGCGGCGCGGTAACGGTAAGCAGGGAAGAGCCGCAGGCATGCGCTGCATGCGGCAGCCGCTGCTTATGCCAGGATGAAGATACGCTGGATACATGGTTTTCGTCCGCCCTGTGGCCGTTTTCTACGCTTGGCTGGCCGGAAAAAACGCCGGAGCTTGCCTATTTTTATCCAACCAGCACCTTGGTTACAGGCTATGACATCATTTTTTTCTGGGTTGCCAGGATGATCTTTTCCGGCTGCGAGCATATGCATAAGCCGCCGTTTGATACGGTGTTCATTCATGGAATTATCCGTGATGAAAACGGGGTGAAAATGTCAAAATCGCTGGGAAATGGAATTGATCCCCTTGAAATTATAGAACAATACGGCGCAGACGCGCTGCGCTTTTTTCTGGCAACGGGCAATTCGCCCGGAAATGATATGCGCTTTTCTCAAAAACGTGTGGAAGCATGCCGCAACTTTGCAAATAAGCTGTGGAATGCCGCGCGCTTTGTACACATGCACATTGACGGCTTTACCGTAAAGAACGAGCTTCCAAAAGAGCTGGCCACAGAGGATAAATGGATTGTAAGTACGCTCAACCGCGTAGCAAAGGAAGTTACCGAAAATCTTGAAAAATATGAGCTGGGCGTTGCCGTGCAGAAACTGTACGATTTTATTTGGGACTGCTACTGTGACTGGTATATTGAACTGGCAAAAGCAAGGCTGCAGCAGGAAGGGTCCTCTGCACAAAATGCAAGGCAGGTGCTGGTTTGGGTGTTGGATAAAATTTTGCTGCTGCTGCATCCGTTTATGCCGTATATTACAGAGGAAATCTGGCAGACAATCCCGCATGCGGGGCAGACCATCATGCTTGCAAAGTACCCTGTATTTCAGGCGGAAAACGACTATCCGCAGGCAACCGAAGAAATGGAAGCCGTAATGGAGGCGATTCGCGCAATCCGTAACCGCCGTGCGGAAATGAACGTGCCGCCCGCAAGAAAAGCAAAGGTGTACGTTGCAACGCAGAAGGCCTCTGTTTTTGAAAACGGTGCGCAATTTATTTGCAAGCTTGCTTTTGCAAGCGACGTAGAGGTTGGCGCATCGTTTGAAATGGACGGTGCGGTCACAGCCGTTACGGCCGATGCAAAAATTTATATACCAATGGAAGAGCTTGTAGACCGGGAAAAAGAACTTGCGCGGCTGGAGAAGGAACTTGCCGCTACACAGAAAAGATTTGCGCAGTCACAGGGAAAGCTGCAAAACGAAGGTTTTTTGGCAAAAGCGCCGGAACATGTGATCGAAACGGTCCGGCAGCAGGCACAGAAGGAGCAGGAGAAAATTTCCATGATCCAGGCGGCGATCCAGGCGCTGCAATAAAGGATGGTTTTGTGAACGGGGTTATAATCATAGACAAGCCGCAGGGTTTTACGTCTTTCGACGTGATTGCAGTTATGCGCAGGCTTTGTGCGCAGAGAAAGATCGGACATACAGGCACGCTCGACCCTATGGCTACGGGCGTGCTTCCTTTGCTTTTGGGCAGTGCAACGCGCGCACAGGCGCTGATACCCGACAGCGATAAGGAATATGTTGCACAATTTCAGCTTGGAATAACCACAGATACGCTGGACAGTACAGGGAAAACGCTTACGCAGAAGCCGTATACGGGCATTGGACGGCAGCAGATTTTACAGGTGTGCGCACAGTTTGAGGGGAAAATTATGCAGACGCCGCCAATGTATTCTGCCGTGCAAAAAGATGGGCAGAGGCTGTATGATCTGGCAAGAAAGGGAGTAACCGTAGAGCGGGCGCCGCGGCCGGTGGCTATTCGGGCGCTTTCCCTGCAGGATTACCGGGAAAAAGAAGGAACGGGGACCATAAGGGTAAGCTGCTCCAAAGGAACGTATATCCGAAGCCTGGTCGACGATATGGGGGCGGCGCTGGGCTGCGGCGCCGTTTTGACAGGGCTTAGGCGCACAGGCGCCTGCGGGTTTACACTGGAACAGGCGGCAACGCTGGAGCAGATGCGGGCGCTTGCGCAGCAGGGCCTTGCAGCCCAGCGCCTTTTACCCACGGAGCACCTGTTTTTGTGTTATCGCGCAATTACGGTTACGGAAAGGCAGGCGACCCGTTTTAAAAACGGCGGGGCGCTGGATCTTGCGAGAACTTCGTTACATCATGAGGATTGCCCGGACGGCAGTCTTTTCCGCATAAAAGATGCACAGGGCGTATTCTTAGGGCTGGGCGTTATCCGCAAAGCGCGTGAACAGCTGGCTGTATGGAAGCTTTTTTGTACGCGGGAATAAAAGAAAAATTTTCCCGGCTGCATAGAGGAAAGGGATTCCTTTATGCAGCCGGGGCTTTTTTGTAAAAAAGCCAAGCTTATTGTTTATAAAATACAAAAAAATGATAGAAAATCTATGAAAAATGCTGCTTTTTAAAAAAGATCGCACTTTCATACAATTTACACACTGGTTACGAATTTGTAATGAATTATTCGTGAAAAATATATAAAATTATGTGCTGATTTAGCTGAATTTCGCAAAAACATCGCGTTTTTAAGCAATTCCCAAAACTTTACAAAGTTGTAATAATATTGTAAACTTAAACCCGTTGCAAAACCGCAGCAATAAAATGCAGAATCAAAAAGGAGTGAACGAGGAGCAAGACTCCCACTTTTTATGAGGAAAAAAGCGATTGCACTGCTTCTTTGCGTTGCCTTGGTAGCCTGCAGTATTGCGGGCCTGACCGTAAGCGCAAAAGAAGTGACGGAAGAAGTATTACAACTGAATGTAAACCAGATAGAACTGAAAGTAGGGGCGTCCCAGCCTTTGGAAACCAATTTGCAGTTTACAGAAGAAGAGGCCGCTGCGCAGAGAATTATCTGGCAGTCTGATGACAACAGTGTGGCAACGGTAAACTCAAACGGTGTGCTCAGGGCAAAAAATCCGGGGACGACAACCGTTACCTGTTTGCTTGCAGACAGAAAAACCAATGCGCTGCTGGCAAGCGACACCTGCGAGGTTGCCGTTTCCTGCGCCAATACGCTGGTTCTGAACACACATGCGATCAAGTGGCCTATAGGAAGAGCGGGATCGTATAAACCGCAGATTACAGGCGATACGTCGGCTGTGCAGACCGTGTGGGAATCCAACAATACAAAGGTTGCAACGGTCAATGCAAACGGCAAGCTTTTTGCCGTGGGCAAGGGCAGCACGACCATTACCTGTACGCTGGTGGATAAGGAGACAGGCGCTGCGGTTGCGACCGACGCCTGCAATGTTACCGTATACCAGCCGGTAAGCAAAATTACGTTGAATACGCATGCGATCAAATGGCCTGTAGGCAGAGCAGGGTCGTATAAACCAACCGTTTCCCCCGCAAGCGCAGACAACAAAGCGCTTACCTGGAAGTCCAGCAATACAAAGGTTGCGACGGTCAATGCAAACGGCAAGCTGACGGCAGTCGCGCCCGGCACTGCGACAATTACATGCACTGCAAAGGACGGCAGCGGAGCGAAAGACACCTGTAAGGTAACCGTGTATCAACCTGTAACAAAAATAAAGCTTAATACAAATAAAATCACTTGGCAGGTGGGCACCAGCGGTTCGTTTAAACCAGCTGTATCGCCAGGCAACGCGACCAATAAGGCGCTTACCTGGAAATCCAGCAATACAAAGGTCGCAACGGTCAATGCAAACGGCAAGCTGACGGCGGTCAGCCCGGGAACTGCGACGATTACGTGCACCGCCAAAGACGGCAGCGGCAAAAAGGATACTTGTGTTATTACCGTAAAGGCAAAGAAATATACGCAGGATGACCTGTTCTGCATGGCAGCCGTGATCTGGCAGGAAGCCGGCGCACTGTATTGCAGCGACCAGCTGCAGCTAATGGTTGGCAACGTTGTAATGAACCATGTGGCGCATCCCAGCTTCCCCAACACGGTAAGAGGCGTTATCACACGGCCCGGCGCGTATGGTACAATGGGTTGGACGGGTGTGAGCATCCCGACACCGACAGACGCGTTTATGGAGCGAGCGATTGACAGATGCTATGCAAATGCAAAAAAGATTCTGGAGGGCACAAGAGTGCTCCCGGAAAACGTAATCTATCAAGCTGGCTTTGTACAGGGCAGCGGCGTTTATGCGTACCGGGAAGGCGTATACTTCTGTTACGAATAAGAAAAAATAAATAAAAACGGGAAACACCCGCAAGCATTTGCTTGCGGGTGTTTTATATGATCGCATAAACTCAGAAGCCTGACAAAATTGGATGACTGCCACGCTTTTGTAGTTGAAAAGAAAAGGGGCGGAGCCGGCAGGCTTAAAGCTTATCCATCATTTTTGCAATGTATTTTTGCATCAGCAATACATCATTGGTGGAGAATACGTTGTTTTGGTCAACGTCGGAGGCCTGTTGCTGCTGCGATGTGAGCATGGCCGATTTGGCAAGAAATTTTTGCAGAGTAAGCACGTCGCTGGTCGTTACCTTGTTGTCACCGTCCAGATCGCCCCTGGATAACGACAGAGGGATAAAGGGAAAGCGGTTTTCCCACGCGTAGACCTGTGCCGCGCTATCCGGATAACCATAGATGGTAAAGGGTTCGTATGGTTCTTCATATACGTTGTAGCCAAAGGCCGCGGAACCTATGAAACCAACGCTAAGCGGGACGGTAACGCAGGTGAGAGAATCACAGCCGGTAAATGCGCCGCTTTCGATATGCGTTACATCGGAAGAAATGCTGACAGAAGACAGTTTACAAAGGCGTTTGCGCCAATTTTCTTTACGCTGTCCGGCAAAACAATTTTTTTCAGGCCGCATCCGGCAAAAGCGTTTCGTGCAACAGAAACCGTTCCGGGCTTAAGCGTAAGGGAGGTATTCTGCGGCATGGTTCCTTATGCGACTGTACCCGCATAGACAAGCCCGTCCGGTTGGCTTTCCAGGCACGCGGTCTTTGCAAACGCCTGTCCGCCGACCGTATGTAAACTGTCTGGAAATTGTAAATTTGTTAGCTTTTCGCAGTTAAGAAAAGCGGAGGATTCAATGTTTGTCAGTGTGGCTGGAAAAGAGACCTTTTCCAGATTGTTGCAATTTGCAAAAGCGGCCGATTGAATATTCTCTATTCCATCCAGAAGCATTATTTCCGTTAAAAAGCTGCAGTCGGAAAAAGCCTGTGCACCAATTGCCCTGGTACCTTCTTTTAATTGGACTGTCGCCGCGCCGTCGCCGCCCTTATACTGATAAACGGTTTTCCCGGCGTATACGACGCCGTCCGGCTGATTTTCAAACCATGCGGCCTGCTCAAACGCATTTGCTCCAATGGAGAGGGGTCAGTCTGCAAAGGTAATATGCAGAAGGCTGGCGCAGCGCAGAAAGGCCATGGCTTCGATAACCTGTAACGTGCTCTAGAGATTAATTGATGTAAGGCTGGAGCATTCGCCAAAGGCATTCATACCGATACAGGCGATGCTTTCCGGCAGAGTAACTTCGCGCAGCGTTGCATGAAAAAGAAACGCGTTGGTTGAAATACCTGTAACGGGACGCCCCTGTACAGCGGCGGGAATAGATACGGCGTTAGCGTCCCCGTTGTACCGGAAAACGGAAAGCGTACCGTCGTCGTTTTCTGCATAGAGAAAATCGCCCTCCGTAATATAAGGTGCAGTCGCCCCAGCTTGCAACGGCACAAAGGTGCAAAGCAGAAAAATGGCGGATAAAATAAAAATACCGTGTTTAAGCCCTTTCAAAAAAACCCCTCTTTTTTTAGATATATCGTATTTTGTTTCTGTTGTTATCTATATTATATACAAAATTTCAATTTTTCACAAGCGTGTATTTTATGCATTTTAATAAAAAAGACAGGCGCAGTTTAGACTGCGCCTGTCAAAAGGCTGTTTTGTTCAAACGTTTATTTTATTTTCCAAAGCTCGGTTGCATATTGCAGAATGGTTCTGTCGGAAGAGAACAGCCCGGCATTTGCAACATTCTTCAGGCATTTTCTGCCGAAAGAGATTCTGTCAGAATAATCGTTATTGGCTTTAATTTTGGCTTCTACATAAAGCGGCAGATCGTACAGCAGGTAGTAATGGTCGGCCGCATGCCAGGAGGCGCCTTCAATCAGCGAAGCATGCAGTTCTTTGAAGCTGCCCTCGCCGGTTGCGCCGCCGTCGTCAAACGTGCCGTCGATCAGCGTGTCTACAACCTTTTTGATCTGCGCGTTGCTTTCGTAAATCTTTTTCGGGTTGTAGCCTTCTTTTGCAAGGCGATTGATGTCTTCCACACGTGCGCCGAAGATATATTCGTTTTCCTCGCCGGCCTGCTGTGCAATTTCAACATTTGCGCCGTCGTAGGTGCCAAGCGTTACCGCGCCGTTGAGCATAAACTTCATGTTGCCCGTACCGGAGGCCTCTGTCCCGGCGGTAGAAATCTGTTCAGAAATGTCTGCCGCCGTTACAATTTTTTCTGCATAAGACACGTTATAATTTGATACAAACATGACTTTCAGCTTATCTTTGGTGTCGGGGTCGCTGTTTACAAGCTTTGCAATCTCGTTAATATATTTAATAATCGCTTTTGCCCTTGCATAGCCGGGAGCCGCCTTTGCGCCAAAGATAAACGCAGTTGGGTTCCAGTTTTTCAGTTCGCCGCTTTTCAGTTTGAAGTAAATATCAACAATTGAGAAGGCATTTAAAAGCTGCCTTTTATACTCGTGCAGACGCTTTACCTGAATATCGAAGATAAAGGACGGATCCACGTCGAAACGATCGTGGTGCTTCATATACGCTGCAAGCTCCGCCTTCTTTTCGGCTTTGATTGCATTAAACTGTGCAACCGTTTCGTCGTCAAGCATGTCATTAAGTTTTGCAAGCTCGTCCAGATTTCGGATCCAGCCGTCTCCGATTCTGTCTGTAATAAATTTAGAAAGCTGCGGATTGCAAAGACCCAGCCAGCGGCGCTGCGTGATGCCGTTGGTTTTATTTTGGAAGCGTTCAGGATAAATTGCATACCAGTCGGACAGAACGTCGTGTTTTAAAATTTCCGTATGAATCCAGGCAACGCCGTTTGTGTAGCTGGAAGCATAAATGGCAAGCCTTGCCATGTGAACTACGCCGCTGTCTATAATGCGCATGTCGTCTAGTTTTGTGCGGACGGGCTTCGGTTCCTTTTCTGCTTCTTCTTCCTCTTGCTTGTGATCTGGCGCCGCCTGTGTGGAGGCAGGAACATTAAGCCCTTTTTCCGACAGGTCTCTTACAAGGCGCTGGTCGATCTGCTCAATAATTGCAAAAATTTCCGGAATAACGCTTTGCATCAGGTCGATGCTCCATTTTTCAAGCGCTTCCGACATAACGGTGTGATTTGTGTAAGCAAACGTCTTCTGTGCGATTTCATAAGCCTGGTCAAAGGAAAGGCCGTCTGCCGTCAGAAGACGGATTAACTCGGGAATTGCAACGACAGGATGTGTGTCGTTGAGCTGAATGGCGCAATGCTGCGCAAATTTGCTGTAATCGTTGCCGTTTTTCTTTTTGTAGCGTTTGATAATATCCTGTATAGACGCACTACAGAAGAAATATTGCTGCTTTAAGCGCAAAATTTTGCCTTCATAGCTGTTGTCGTTTGGATACAGAACTCTGGAAATGTCTTCCGCTGCATTTTTTTCCGCGACGGCCTCGTTATATTTACTGTTATTAAAATCAAGGAAGCTAAAATCATGCACAGCCTCCGCCTGCCACAAACGCAGCGTATTGATATTGTCTGTGCCGTAGCCGATCACCGCCATATCGTAGGGAACGGCGTTTACGGTCTGGTCTGCAAAGGTAACTGTTACAATATCTTCTTCTCTGCGGATGCACCACGGGTCGCCAAAATGCTGCCAGTCGTCTGCGACTTCTACCTGGAAGCCGTTTTCAATCAGCTGCTTGAACAGGCCGTATTTGTAGCGGATGCCATAGCCGTCAAGCGGTACGTCCTGTGTAGCGGCGCTGTCCAGAAAACATGCGGCAAGACGTCCCAGGCCGCCGTTGCCCAGTGCGGCGTCGTCGATGTCTTCAAATAGATTGATGTCGATGCCCTTTTCTGCCAAAATCTGCCGAACGTCTTCCAAAATGCCCATGCAGTAAAGATTGTTGTACATCATACGTCCCATCAGAAACTCTGCAGAAAAATAATATGCCCTGCGCATATTTGCATGGTTTTCTCTGCTCTTTTCCCATCTGTCTGCAATCTCACCCATCATGACTTTACCGACAACCATATGCAGTTCAGAGGGCGTAAGCTCCTCTATTTTTTTGCAATATGCATTTTTAGCTGTTTGGATAAGATTATCTTTGATACGGTTTTGCTCCATTGGTTCGTCATCCTCCAGTCTACCATATGTCTTTGACAATTTCCTTAATCTATATGCTAACTCTTTAGAGAGAGCCCCGCGTTTTATACGCCATTCCCAGTTGCCGCCCAAAGTTGACGGAATGTTCATCCTGGCCTGCGTGCCCAACCCCAGCACGTCTTGTATTTGAATAATAGCATAGTCGGCGACGCTTGCGTATGCCGTGCGGATAATACCCCAGTTATAGCCTTCTTCTTTGGAAAGATTGCAATAGTTTACTGCAAATTCCACATCCTTTTCCTGCGCGCTGCCAAACCATCCCATAATGGTGTCGTTGTCATGCGTGCCGGAATATACTACGCAGTTTGTAGTGTAATTGTGCGGCAGATAGTTGTTTTCTTCGGTGCTGTCAAACGCAAATTCCAGCACCTTCATACCTGGGTAGCCGGAATCCTGCAGCAGTTTTTTTACGCCGGGCGTTAAAAAACCAAGGTCTTCTGCAATAATGGGAATATCGCCAAGCTTTTTTTTCATCAGCTCAAAGAACCGGATCCCGGGGCCTTCCATCCATTTGCCGTTTATGGCGTTTTCAGCCGGATAAGGAATGGCATAGTAAGAATCAAAGCCTCTGAAATGGTCGATTCTTGTAATATCAAACAATTTGGCGTTTCCGGCTATGCGCTTGAACCACCAGTCGTATTTTGTTTTCTTCAGGTAAGACCAGTCATAAAGCGGGTTGCCCCACAATTGGCCGGTTGCGGAAAAATAATCCGGTGGACAGCCCGCCACGCAAACGGGATTGCGGTCTTTATCCAGCCAGAATACCTCTGGATTGGCCCATGTGTCTGCGCTGTCCATAGCCACATAGATGGGGATATCGCCTACAATTAAAATCCCCAGGGAATTTACATAGGACTTGAACTTTTCCCATTGTTTAAAGAAAAGGTACTGCACAAACATCCAATACCGTATTTCGTACTGAAGTTTTTCCTTGTACTGCGCAACAGCCTTTGGCTTTCTTAAACGAATGTCTTCGTCTGGCCACTGTGTCCATGCCTGCATCTGGAAACTCTTTTTTACAGCCATGTAAAGCGCATAGTTTTCAAGCCAGTCTGCATTTTCTTTTATAAAAGTTTCAAACGCGCGAGCATCTTTTTCGCCGGCGGACTTTGAAAAATTGGAAAAAGCGCTGTACAGAACGTCGAAACGCGCCTTGTAGATTTTTTCGTAATCGACCTTTTCCGGGTTGTCGCCCCAGTCGCGGTCTTTTATATCATTTTTACTGATAAAGCCTTCTTCCGCCAGCGTATCCAGATCAATCATATACGGATTGCCCGCATAGGTTGAAAAAGACTGGTAAGGGGAATCTCCATAGCTTGTGGGGCCTACGGGGAGAATCTGCCAGATTTTTTGCCCCGACGCCTTTAGAAAGTCGGCAAACTCGTAAGCGTCTTTTCCAATGGTGCCTATGCCATAGGGAGTGGGAAGGGATGTAATGGGCATTAATATACCCGCGCATCTTGCCATAGAACCAGCTCCAATCCTAAAAAAATCGTTTTATTCTTTGTACTTCTGTACGGCCGGTCTCCTGCGGTTGCAGCCTGCAACCGCCCAAAAGAAAAAGTGCATGCGCACAATTACCACTGGTCTATCAGTTTACCATAAAATGACATGTTAAGCAAGAGGAATATTCACGATACAGCGGGATTAAAAGCAAAGGAAACTGCACGTTTTGTACGATAAAATGCGTAATTTACCGGTTAAGCGCCTGTAATGCACTGTATAAGGCGACACAGGCGGCCGTATGACGTATGCGCTGCCTGCTGCCATCGCCGGCGTCTGCAAGAAGAGCTTTTATAACGGTTGTGTGATCCGTTGTGCTGCAGCCAATAAAAACCAGCCCCACCGGTTTTTCTCCTGTTCCGCCGGACGGCCCGGCTATGCCTGTTGTGGAAATCCCGATATCTGCGCCTGCCAGCCGCCGGACACCCTGCGCCATTTGTGCCGCGGTCTGCATGGATACGGCACCGTACTGCAAAAGCGTTTTAGCGTTTACCTGCAAAAGCTGTTCCTTTATATGATTTGCATACGCGCATACGCCGCAGTCGAACACGGAGGAGGCTCCGGGGACTGAGGTGATTTTTTCGCATACCAATCCGCCTGTGCAGCTTTCGGCCGCGGCAATTTTACAGCCGCTATGCTTTAACGCTGACACCAGCAGGGGTGCAAGCTGCGCTTCTGTAAGGTTTTTTCCTGTAAGCAGGGTATGAAATTCCGTGGCGGTCACAAAAAGACTTCCTTCCGGTTTTATCCAGAAAAGTTTCCGGTATATTGCTATTCTATGCCAAAAAGTTTTAAAAACACGTTACATAATAGCAGATGCCCGTAAATTGTCAACTAATATTTTGATTTTTGCTGTTTTATACAATATGTGTGTTTGCAATCGCAGGCTTTCTCTGCTATATTATAAAAAACGCATTAAAAAGAAATACAGAAAAAAGGGGTGCGGCCATGGCCTGGTTTTTTACAGATGCAGATTTTAAAGAAACCGTCGAAATCATGGGGGAAGACGCCCGCCATATTGTAAAATCGCTCCGGATGGCAGCAGGCGAACAGCTTACCCTGTGCAGCCCGGACGGTATGCAGCATACGTGCACGATTGAAACCATTACGCACGACTGCGTGGTTGCAAAAGTTCTGGAAAGCCGGCCCTGTCAAAATGAACCAGACGTGCAGGTGACCTTGTTCCAGGCGTTGCCGAAAGGGGATAAAATGGACCTGATTGTGCAAAAAGCGGTGGAGCTTGGCGTGTATAAAATTGTGCCGATCCTTACGCAGCGGTGCGTTTCACGGCCGGATGAAAAAACGCTGCGCAGAAAATGTATGCGCTGGCAGAAAATTGCGCGCAATGCGGCGCAGCAGGCGCGCAGGGGAAGGATCCCGAAAGTGGAAACAACGCTTATGTTTACACAGGCAGCGCAGTGCAGCGGGAAATATGACCGGACAATTCTTTTTTACGAATGCGGCGGCAAACGTGTGGGAGATATCCTGAAAACGACAGATAGAAGCATCGCGATTTTTATTGGAAGCGAAGGCGGGTTTACACCGGAGGAAGCCGCGCTTATACAGGAAAACGGCGGGGAGGCCGCTACACTGGGAAAAAGGATTCTGCGTGCAGAAACAGCGCCGCTTGCGGCCTTGTCTGTGCTGATGTATGCGACGGGGAACTTTGCATAAGCAATATGGTAATGGAAAGGAAGAAGGAAATGACGGTTGGCGTAATTTGTGCGCTTGCAATAGAGGTTGAAGGACTCAAAGCGGCGATGAAACAGAAAACGGAAAAAGCAGGGGCGCGGATGACCTATACGCAGGGAACAATCGGCGGCGTGCAGGCCGTTGCAGTAGAATGTGGGATCGGCAAGGTCAACGCCGCAATTTGTGCCCAGCAGATGATCGACCTGTTTAAGCCCGACATGATAATCAACAGCGGAATAGCGGGCGCGCTGAGCGGGCAGATTGGCATTGCAGACATTGTGATCGCAAACGACGTGGTACAGCACGATATGGATGGAACTGCAATGGGAGATCCGCTTGGGGAAATATGGTTTCATGATGAAAAACGTATAGAGATCCCGGCGGATACAAATATTGTAGAACGGCTTAAACAAGCGTGCAGTTCTCTAAAAGACACAAAAGTAATGTTGGGAAGAATTGCAACAGGCGATGTGTTTGTAGCTGGCAAGGAAAAGCGCTGGGCCATTTATGACCACTTTGGTGCTTTGGCCTGTGAAATGGAAGGTGGAGCCATTGGGCAGGTTTGCTACAGAAACGGCGTTCCGTTTGGCATACTGCGCTGCATTTCCGACGATATTACAGAAAATGAATTTATGGATTATCTGAAATTCCGGGAAATTGCCGCTAAAAAGTCAATTGCGATTATTCAGGCGTTCCTTTCACAGCTTTAAACAGCCGTTCTTCTATTTTTTGCACTGCCTGCAACGCCTGCGCGTAATCCAGATTTTTTACGGTGAAGGCATGGCGGGATTCAGAAAAAATATAAACCTTTACATTGCAGCTTTCGGTGCGACGCTGGAAAATGCTTTGGCGGATCTGTATATACTGGATTTTTTCAAACGGGACGGCGTTTTCTGTGATATTCATACGTGTAAACCCCCGCAGCATGACCGCTTTGTCGTTATAAGACAAGGCGGTTTTTTTAAACGCAACTACCCGGAACGCCGTCCACATGAGCAAAGCGGGAATGCAAAAAAGCAGCAGCAACAGCAGAATCTGGCTGAACAACCCCAGCGCATTTAAAAGGAACGCAGCGGGGGCGACGCTGAGCAGGCAGAACAAAGGCAGGTATAAAAAGTTTTTCAGCCTTTTGGGCGGCGGCTGTATGCCAATGGTAAAATTAAGGGTTCGGCCGCTTAAATTTGCAAGCGCCCGCTCAAGCGACTGCTTGTCCTGCGCAGGCAACAGCAGGCTTTTGTCGCCCTTTGCCTTGCCGGACCCAATTGTATGAATATATACGCTTTTCAAGCGAAGCAGCAGCATTAAAATGCTCTGTCTGCCGGATAAAGCATTGATTTTTTCCACCTCTGTAACAAACAGGCTGCGGCTGATAAGGCCGCGGCGAATAAGCAGCAGGTTTTGGCGTTTTTCTACAGAAAAACGCGCATAGCGCGCGACCTGCACAATGTAAGCGACAAAATAGCCGAAGACAAGGATGCCGGCAATATAGGCGGCAACGGGCGGCAGCCCGATGGAGGCGATATACACGCCCAGGTTTACACCTTCGTACAGTTTTTCACTGAATTCCTGCCCCAATATTGTGCCGACCCGCTTTACGAACGGAGCAAACAGAAGAAGGCCGGTAAAGGAGTTTGACCAGGTGGCCGCCATAAGCAAAATGCGCCGCAGAGAGCTTTTATAGACATAAGAAACGCCCGTTTGCGGGTACAAAATGCCAAGTGCTCTTCCGGTTTGCTTATAGGACAGCACCAGGCTGACGTCACTTTTGTTTTTAATGGAACCGGGCGTGTCTATATGAAGCTTTTGCGCACCAAACAGGCCTGGGATAATATTTTTCTGTACCAATACGGACTGGACACAGCGCTGCGGGACATGTGCACTGCGCCTTGCAAACCAGCCGCGGCGCAGGTAAATCCCTCTTCTGAGCACACGGTAAAAAATGCTGCGATATTCCAAAACGGCGGCAAGGACCAGGCACAGGACAAACAGGATATTCACGCCAACCGCGCCGATTATTTCAGCGATGCTTTGCGGAGCAAAAAGCAGGTACTGCAAAAGCGGGAGAATCAACAGATATGTAAAACGCGATAAATAGGTAGAAATCGTGTAGGGGTGCGCTTTTTTATAGATATTGCACTTGCTTTTTTTCAATTTGCACACCTCCAGAATTTTTGCTTTGTTCAGGGCGTATTTTTTGCTGCAGGCGCCGCTCTGCTCAAATAGATTGGTCGTTCAGCAGTCTTTTGAGCCGGATTACACTCTGCTCGTCTACATGGTTGAGTATGACGATGGACCCGGCGGTATGAAAAAAGACAGAGTAGATATGGCAAAGCCGCTGTATGGGCGTTTGTACATATTCTGTATACTGGATCCTGTCTTTTGTTAGTTTGTACCGTTTATGGATTATTACGCCTTTTTCCAAAAGCAGATTGTTTTTATAAAGAATAAAGAAATAGCTCCGGTACAGGGCTGGAATATAAAATACCATGACCGCAAAGTAGACAAGTGTGCATAAAACGCCCAGGGTACAGGCAGCCCATGGGCTAAAGACGAAGATTGCGCCGCACAAAAAGGCGCACAGCGCCACCGCTGCGGTTGCACGCAGGCGCCAAATAAAAATCGAGGCAGGCGCAAGACAGGTCTTTTCCATATGCAGTCCTCCTTTTAACAGATCAACATTATACATACATTATGCCAAAAAAAGCGTTTGAAAATTTTATTTAACGGAAATATAAATGTGTATTGACAAAAAGCGCGTAGTTGGATAAAATATAGAAAACGATAAAACTGGTAAATGCGACGACAGGGAAGAGTATTTTGGCCTTACGTTTTCAGAGAGCCGCCGGTTGGTGCAAGGCGGCAGCGTATCCACAAAGAAAATCGCCCTTGAGCAGTCCGCTGAATTTTAGCAAGTAAGCGCGACCGGCGGCCCGCCGTTATACGGGAAAGCATTCGGCTGGAAGGCCCGATGCTCAAAGAGGCCTGTGTAAAAAGCAGGCAAGCAGAGTGGTACCGCGAAGCATGGCTTTCGTCTTTGTAAAAAGGACGAGAGCCGTTTTTATTTGTACCGGCGTTTGCCGGAAGCAGATTGCATACGCATTTATACGAAGAAACAGGGTTAGGTGAGAAACAATGAAGTTGACAGGAGCGCAAGTGCTTGCAGAATGTCTTTTGGAACAGGGGATCGATACCGTATTTGGATATCCCGGCGGGGCCGTATTGGATATTTATGACGCGCTTTACATGTACAGCGGACAGATCCGGCATATTATGACGGCGCATGAGCAGGGAGCGGCGCATGCAGCGGACGGATATGCGCGCGCGACGGGAAAAACGGGCGTTGTGATTGCAACTTCCGGCCCCGGCGCTACAAACCTGGTTACGGGGATTGCTTCGGCTTATATGGATTCTTCCCCGATCGTGGCGATTACGGGCAATGTTTCGCGCGGATTGCTGGGGCGCGACAGTTTTCAGGAGGTCAATATAAAAGACATTGTAAAGCCTGTGACAAAAGCAAGCTTTCAGGTTATGCATCCACAAGAGCTTGCCCCTGTGATCAGAAAGGCGTTTTCCATCGCGCAGGCAGGAAGAAAAGGACCAGTGCTGATTGACATTCCAAAGGATATTACGGCGCTTGAGACGGAATATCAAAAAGAAACGCCGGAAAAACCGCTGCCGCCGCCGCTGCCGTCAGAAAAGGAGCTGGAACATGCGGCGCGTCTGGTTGAAACGGCACAGCGTCCTCTGATTTATGCGGGCGGCGGCGTAATCAGCGCGTGCGCTTCAAAAGAGCTTATGGCTTTTGCAGAAAGAATTGGCGCACCTGTGTGCTGCTCGTTGATGGGAATGGGAGCCATACCGGGCAGCCATCCGCTGTTTGCAGGAAATATAGGTATGCACGGCGTTTATGAAACAAGCCTTGCGGCCAGGCAGGCCGACCTGATCCTTGCGCTGGGCGCACGCTTTTCCGACCGGGTGGCGGGTGACAGGGAACGCTTCAGAGAACACGCAAAGATTTTGCATGTGGATATTGACCCAAAGGAGATCCATAAAAATGTAAAAGCGGATTGCTGGCTGTGCGGGGACGTAAAAGCGGTGCTGCGTGAATGGATGCGCCATATACGGCCGCAGGAGCATACCGCGTGGCTTGAACAGATACAGAAATGGAAGGAAGAGGCGCCCAAAAAGGCTGCCGACCGGCATGGAGCGCCAACACCACAGTATATTTTACATGTACTCTGCCAGCAAAAGGCGGATGAAGACAGAATTGTGACAGACGTCGGCCAGCACCAGATGTGGACGGTGCAGGAATGTTGCTTTAACCGGCCGCGGACCTTTTTGACTTCCGGAGGACTTGGAACGATGGGCTTTGGCATGGGCGCGGCAATTGGTGCGCAGGCGGCGCTTCCGTACAGGCGTGTGACGCTGATTACGGGCGACGGCAGCTTTCATATGAATTTAAATGAGCTTGTAACGCTTAAATCGTATAAGCTGCCGGTAGTGGTTGCAATTATGAATAACACTGTGTTAGGGATGGTGCGGCAATGGCAAAAGCTGTTCTACGGCGGTCGTTTTTCACAGACCGATCCGCACAGAGCTACAGATTTTGCCGCGCTTGCAAGGGCGTTTGGAATAGAAGCGATGACGGTCCATTCTTATCAGGAGGTTGTGCCGGTGGTAGAAAAAGCGTACAGCCTGCACGCGCCGGTTGTGATAGATTTCCGTATATCGCCGGATGAAAACGTGCTGCCGATGATCCCTCCGGGAAAAACGGCGGACGATATGATTTTAGATTTGTGGTAAGATTCAGGTGGACTGGGAAAGGGTGGTTTTTATGAATCCGGTTGTTGAAATACTCGACTCCACATTGCGCGACGGCGCCCAGGGAGAAGGCATCTCCTTTTCTGTTGAGGATAAACTCAGTATTGTAAAAGCGCTTGACCAGATAGGCGTACAGTATATTGAAGCGGGAAACCCCGGTTCCAATCCAAAGGATCTGGAGTTTTTCCGGCGCGCGGGCGCGCTTTCACTGCTTCATGCGCGTCTGGTGGCTTTTGGGAGTACCAGACGGAAGAACATACAGGTTGAGCAGGACAAAAACATTCGAGCGCTGCTTTCTGCAAATACGTCTGCTGTTGCCGTTTTTGGAAAGTGCTGGCGCCTGCATGTGAAGGAGATTCTGTCTACAACAGCGCAGGAAAATCTGCGAATGATATATGACACATGCAGGTATTTGAAAGAACAGGGAAAAACCGTGTTTTTCGACGCCGAGCATTTTTTTGATGGATATAAGGACGATCCCCAATTTGCAATGCAGGCTTTGCAGGCCGCCTGCGATGCAGGGGCGGACCGCCTTGTTCTGTGTGATACAAACGGGGCGGCGTTTCCGGATGAAATTTTTGAAATTACAAAAAAGGTGAACGATCAGTTTGGCGGCAGAGTAGGCATTCATACACACAATGACCGTGCAATGGCCGTTGCAAACACCATTATGGCGGTCAAAGCGGGCGCCGTTCAGGTGCAGGGTACGTTTTTGGGTGTTGGAGAGCGTTGCGGCAACGCAAACCTGTGCTCCATTCTCCCCAATCTTTTGCTGAAAATGCACAGAAACTGTATACCGGAGGAAAATTTGAGGCTGCTTACTGCAACGGCCCGTGAAATAGCGGAGGTTTCTAACACTTCTATTAAGAAAAACGAACCGTTTGTCGGGACCAGCGCGTTTGCACACAAGGCGGGAATGCATGCTGACGGCGTGCTGAAGCTGCCGCGGTCTTTTGAGCATATCAATCCCGAAAGCGTTGGGAATGAAAGACGTTTTTTGATGTCTGAAATATCCGGGCGCACGGCAGTGCTGGAAAAGGTTAAGAAAATAGACCCGAGCGTCACCAAAGACAGCCCCCAGACCGTGCGTATTTTAAATGAACTCAAGAAAAAGGAGCAGGAAGGGTATCAGTTTGAAGGCGCAGACTCTAGCTTTGAAATGTTGGTGCGCAAAACCCTTGGGACTTACCGGCCCTTTTTTGAGCTGACCAATTATAAAATTGTGACAGGCCGCCCGTGTGAACAGAATTACAGCGCCACAGCTACGGTTAAGATCCGGGTGGGTGAGCAAGACCAGCTGATGGCAGCCGAGGGCAACGGGCCGATCAACGCCATAGACAAAGCGTTGCGCGCAGCGTTGGAAGTTTTTTATCCTTCGCTTAAGAAAATGCGTCTGATCGATTATAAGGTTAGGGTAATGGATTCCAAACAGGCGACCGGTGCGGCCGTACGCGTTTTGATTACGTCTACGGATGGCGGGCGTGTCTGGACAACGGTGGGCGTATCGCAGGACGTGGTGGAAGCCAGCCGCCTGGCGCTTACGGAATCCATAGAATATAAGCTGATTACGGACGCGCAAGCATAAGATGTGGTGTTTTGCAGGAAATGTTAACGAAATATTCATATTTTATGCAGCAAAAAATTTGTTTTTCCGCTGGAAATCATGTATAATGAAAAACAATAGATGACTTTTATTCAGTTATAAGGGCCGCCCGCTGCGTCCTGCGGCGCTTACCCAAAACAGGAAAAGGAGTGAGGAATATGCAGGCTAAAAACAAGTTCAGCGAAATTACCCCGGAGGTTATGGCTTTAAGTGAGATGTGCATAAAAAACAGCAGCATCGACCCGGCGCTGTATACGAAGTACGACGTAAAAAGAGGGCTGCGCGATTTAAACGGGCAGGGCGTGCTTACCGGCCTTACGGAAATTTCAGAGGTCTGCTCTACAGAACTTGTGGACGGCAAACGGATTCCTGTGGACGGCAAGCTGTTTTACAGGGGCTACGATGTGGAGGAAATTGTAAAGGGATTTATCAGGGACGAGAGGTTTGGCTTTGAAGAGGTTACCTATCTTCTTCTGTTTGGAAAGCTTCCGACCGGAGAAGAGTTGAATCAATTTACAGCGCTGCTTGACTATTACCGCACGCTTCCGACCAGTTTTGTGCGCGATATTATTATGAAATCCCCCAGTAAGGATATTATGAACGCAATGGCAAGAAGCGTTTTGACGCTGTATTCTTATGATGAAAACCCGGAGGATACATCGATCCCGAATGTACTGCGGCAGTGTTTGCAGCTGATATCGCTTTTCCCGATTTTGTCTGTTTACGGTTTTCAGGCCTACGGCTATTACCATGAAAACAAAAGCCTTGTGATCCACACACCTCAGCCGGAGCTTTCTACGGCGGAAAATATTTTATATATGTTAAGGCTGGACAGCAAATACACGCGGCTGGAGGCAAAGCTACTGGATATGGCGCTGGTGCTTCACGCGGAGCACGGCGGCGGGAACAACTCTACCTTCACCACGCATGTTGTAACCTCTTCGGGGACGGACACCTACTCTGCCATAGCGGCGGCGCTCGGTTCTTTAAAGGGGCCGAAGCACGGCGGTGCCAATATTAAGGTTGTGCAGATGTTTGACGACATTAAGGCGCATGTAAAGGATTATAGAGACGAAGAAGAAATTGGCGCATATGTCAGAAAAATTTTACATAAGGAAGCGTTTGATAAATCTGGTCTGGTTTATGGGATGGGCCACGCTATTTATTCCCTTTCTGACCCCAGAGCGCGGGTCTTTAAACACTTTGTAGAAAGCCTTTCCAAAGAAAAAGGAAGGGAGGACGAATTTGTCCTGTATTCAAACGTGGCGAAGCTTGCATCCCAGATCATTGCAAAGGAAAGGAAGATTTACAAAGGTGTAAGCGCCAATGTAGACTTTTACAGCGGCTTTGTTTACAGCATGCTGGATTTGCCCACGGAGCTTTATACGCCGCTTTTTGCAATTGCAAGGATTGCCGGATGGAGCGCACACAGAATTGAAGAACTGGTTAATCCGAGCAAAATTATTCGCCCTGCGTATATGAATGTGCAGGAAAGACGGCCCTATGTACAGATTCAGGACAGGTAAATAAAACGTGCAGTTTATGCGTTTTGACAGGCACAAAGCTTTGTGCCTGTTTTTTTGCATGCGCCCTGTGCCCTTTGTGCGCGCATGTAAATAAAGAGCTATGTGGTAGGTCTGTTTACCGCTGTTGCAGCGGATTATTACATGGTTGTACAGGGATTGGAAGCAGCGGCGGCCACCACATATTTACACTTTACAATGTGCGGTGCGGTGTGTTATAAATGGTAGTGGACTTTCAGGTAAAGAGTCGAAAAATCAAATTTTTAATAAGTTGTTAATTTTTTCACAATTTATTTTTTTGTTTTTCTTTAGAATTAAACGCAGTACGCTTTATTATATAATAATATAATAGCTTTTTGGGAGGGTCGGCGTTTTGAGAATAGGATTGGATATCGGCTCAACAACGGTAAAATGCGTTGTGTTAAGCGATGAAAACAAAATAATCTATAAAACCTACGAGCGGCATTATTCTCAGATTACGCAGAAAATTGCAGATATATTAAACGTAGTGCGCCATGAAATCAAAGGTGCAGAGCGCGCACTGATTGCGCTTTCCGGTTCTGCCGGTATGGGTGTTGCAGACCGTTGCGGATTAGATTTTGTTCAGGAGGTATATGCCACAAGAGTGGCAGCCAAGACCTTTATACCGGGCACGGATGTTATTATTGAACTGGGTGGCGAGGATGCAAAAATTCTTTTTCTTACAGGTGGTATGGAAGTTAGAATGAACGGCTCCTGTGCCGGCGGCACGGGAGCGTTTATTGACCAGATGGCTACGCTTTTGAACGTGCCGCTGGAGCAGATGGATGCACTGGCTTCTGAGCATGAAAAGACGTACACCATAGCTTCCCGCTGCGGTGTGTTTGCAAAGACGGATATCCAGCCGCTTTTAAACCAGGGGGCAAGAAAAAGCGATATTGCCGAAAGTATTTTTGCCGCGGTTGTAAACCAGACGGTTGCAGGGCTTGCGCAGGGAAGGGAAATTAAGGGGAATATTGTATATTTGGGTGGCCCGCTTACGTTTATGTCACGTTTGCGCCTGCGCTTTGATAAGGTTTTGCAGACAAAGGGCGTATGTCCTGAAAATTCGCTGTATTATGTGGCCTGCGGCGCGGCGTTGTGCGCAGAAAAAGCGGTGGATTTTGATGCTGTAATTAAAAAGGTAGAGCATTACAGCGGCAGTGGAAATTTTGCATTTAACAAGCCGTTGTTTGAAAACAGGCAGGCTTATGAAACCTTTGTGCAGCGCCACAGCCAGGCGGATGTAGAAAAAAAAGATCTGAAAAGCTATCAGGGCAGCGTATATATTGGTATGGACGCAGGCTCTACAACGGTAAAGTCTGTTGTTATGGGGGAAAACGGGGAACTGTTGTATTCTAAATACCAGCCCAACAGCGGTAATCCCGTGCCGATGATCAAAAGTTTTTTGGAAGAGCTGTACGCGGCGCGGCCGAATTTGCAGATTGCAGCTTCGGCTGTTACAGGCTATGGGGAGGAAATTATTAAAAACGCATTTTGCGTAGATTACGGAATTGTTGAGACGGTCGCGCATTTTTCTGCAGCAAAGCATTTTATGCCGCAAGTGGAATTTGTTATTGATATTGGCGGACAGGACATTAAATGCTTTAAAATACACAACGGTACGATTGACAACATTTTCTTAAACGAGGCCTGCTCTTCCGGATGCGGCTCCTTTTTGCAGACGTTTGCAAATGCGTTGGGCTACACGATTGAGGACTTTTCAAAGCTTGGGCTTTTTGCAAAACAACCGGTCGATTTGGGGTCGCGCTGTACAGTGTTTATGAACAGCTCAGTAAAACAGGCGCAAAAGGACGGCGCAACTATGGAGGATATTTCTGCCGGACTTTCCATCAGCGTTGTAAAAAACGCGCTGTACAAGGTGATTCGTGCGTCCAGCCCGCACGAGCTTGGGAAGCATATTGTCGTACAGGGAGGAACTTTCCTCAACGACGCAGTATTGCGTGCTTTTGAAAAAGAAATGGGCGTTGAAGTTGTGCGGCCTTCTATTTCCGGGTTGATGGGCGCATACGGCGCAGCGCTTTATGCCCAGAGCAAGGCCATGGCTGGCAGTAAAAGCACAATTTTGGACGCACAGGCGCTTAAATCTTTCCGGCACGAGATACAGGTTGTTTCTTGCGGACTATGCCAGAACAACTGTAGGCTGACCGTCAATAAATTTGCAGACGGCAGGAGATATATAGGCGGGAACCGCTGTGAGCGGCCGATAACAAAAAAGGCACCGGGAAAAACGCTGAACATGTACGAATATAAGCTTGGGCTTTTACAGTCTTATAAACCGCAGAAAGGGCCCAGAGGAAAGATAGGCCTTCCCATGGGGCTGAATATGTACGAACTTCTTCCGTTTTGGTACAGCTTCTTTACAAAGCTGGGGTTTGAAGTGGTGGCTTCGCCGGTTTCGGACAGAAAGCTGTATGCAAAAGGCCAGCAGACCATTCCGTCTGATACGGTATGTTATCCGGCAAAGCTGATGCACGGCCATGTGCAGACGCTGATTGACAGCGGCGTTAAAACCATATTTTACCCGTGCCTGTCGTATAATGTAGATGAGGGCCTGGGCGATAACCATTATAATTGCCCGGTGGTGGCTTATTATCCGGAGGTTATTGCCGCCAATATGAAAGATGTGTCCGGCGTGACCTTTATTAAGGAATATTTGGGCATCCACAGAAAACGGGATTTTCCCAAAAAGGCGCATCAGGCACTGGAGAAATACTTTGACGGCCTTACGCTTAAGGAAGTAAAGCAGGCGGCTAAAGCGGCTTATGCAGAGTACAGCGCGTATTTTGAAAAGGTGCGCAGGCATGGCGACGAAATTATAAAACAGGCGGAAGAAGAAGGCAGGGAAATTATTGTATTAGCCGGCAGGCCCTATCATGTGGATCCGGAAATTAACAAGGGGATCGACAAGCTTATAACAGGCTTTAACGTTGCAATTGTTTCTGAGGACGTTGTAAGCTGCCGTGTGAAAAAATTTAGCACGACGGTGCTCAACCAGTGGACTTATCATTCGCGCCTGTATGCAGCCGCGCGGTACATTGCCGGCCGTGCAGATATGAATTTGATTCAGCTGGTTTCGTTTGGCTGCGGGGTGGACGCAATTACAACGGACGAAGTCCGGGAAATATTAGAGAAAAACGGAAAGATTTACACACAGATTAAAATAGATGAAATTACAAACCTTGGTGCAGTAAAGATCCGGGTGCGGAGCCTTTTGGCAGCCATTGCGGAGCAACGCGCCCGTCAAAGCACAGACAACCCAACGGCTGTTTAAGACAGATAACATTGCAAGGAATGATGCACTATGGCAAAGCTTACTTACGATAAGACGGGCCGGCTGCTTTTTACAAAGGAAATGAAAAGGGAGTATACCATTTTGTTGCCTATGATGGCGCCGATCCACTTTAACCTGATTAAAAATGTGTTTGAAATGTATGGCTATAAAACGGTGCTGCTGGACACAGAAGGGCCGGAAATTGCACAGGTGGGGCTTAAGTATGTACATAACGATACCTGTTACCCTGCGCTGCTGGTGATCGGCCAGTTTATCCATGCGCTGCAAAGCGGTAAGTATGATCTGGAAAAGACAGCGCTGATGATTACACAGACCGGCGGCGGATGCCGTGCTTCCAATTATATTCATTTGCTCAGAAAAGCGTTGAAAAAGGCAGGGCTGGAGCAAATTCCCGTAGTTTCCCTGAACATGTCCGGGTTGGAAAAAAACAGCGGTTTTTCACTGACGCTGCCCATGATCCGCCGCGCAATTGGCGCGCTCGTTTACGGCGACACGCTTATGCTTTTAAGCAACCAGACCAAGCCTTATGAAATACACCCCGGGGAAAGCATGGCGCTTGTAGATAAATGGGTCGGGACATTGACCGGGATGTTTAAAAAAGGAAAGGGCTTTTCCGTTAAGGAACAGCGCTCTATTCTGGACGAAATTGCAAAATCTTTTTCGCAGGTTCCCATAAAAAAGACGCCCAAGGTAAAGGTGGGCGTTGTTGGAGAAATTTACGTAAAATACGCGCGGCTTGGAAACAACAATTTGGAGCAGTTCCTGCAGGAGCAGGACTGCGAGGTATGCGTGCCCGGTATTATGGGCTTTGCACTGTTTAAAGTTGACAACCGCTTGGAGGATATTAAGCTTTACGGCGGCAGCAAAATAAAATACGGAATTATCAAGGTTTTATTTGACTATCTGGAAAAGATGGAAACGCTTATGATTGAAAGCACCGCCAAATATGGGTTTATCCCCCCCGGAAAGTACAGTCATACAAAGGAACTGGTAAAGGGCGTAATTGGTTATGGGAGCAAAATGGGCGAGGGCTGGCTTTTAACGGCAGAAATGCTGGAACTTACAGAAACGGGCTATGCCAATATTGTTTGTACCCAGCCGTTTGGCTGCCTGCCCAACCATATATGCGGAAAAGGAATGATTCGCAAAATTAAAAGCATTGACGACCGGGCAAACATTGTGGCGATCGACTACGATCCCGGCGCACCGCGCGTTAACCAGGAAAACCGCATTAAGCTTATGCTTGCTGTAGCAAAGGAAGCGCTTAAAAAGGAGATACAGCAAGCAGAGCGCACGCGTGCAGGAAAAACAGAAAAACCAGTAAAAAAAGAATAATGGCAGCCTTTAAAGAGCGGATGTGGCAAGGCACATCCGCTCTTTTTTACCGTTTTGAAAAACGCCGCTTTATCACCACGGGGAGGACCTGTAAATGCAAGGCGCACAAGCGGTGCAAGAGGTATTACAGGCAAAATAAGGCATGCTAGCCGGCAAGGCATTTTAGATAACGGATAAAGGAAACAATCATAAACACAAAGAAAAAAGCAATACCGACAATAAAAAGGATGGAAGCAACGCCTGCTTTGGAAAGCGAAAAGGAAAGGGCTGCCGCTGCGGTAAGCAGCGTGCCAAAAATCCCTGTAAGCAGGCAGTTTATATTTTTTTGAATGCACTGCGCGTTTTCCATATGAAAGCATCCTCCGCAAGAAAAAATCCCGGCCGACAAAAGGATTAACAGGACGATGGAAAGCACCGCCGCGATTCGGGCAAAGATTAAAAGATTGGGCGGAAAACCAAGCCCATATAAAACGCCTGCCACAGCTGCAAATAAAATACCGGCAGCTATACCAGGAACGCAAGGCAGTAATTTGCACTTGCATTTTTTTTGGCAATCCATTGTATTTTTCTCCTTTTTCCAGTTTGAGCAGCAAAATCATGGGGTGGATTTTTGCGGCCCTAATTGTATTTTATGCCGCTTGTCCTTATAGTGTGACACCAAAGTAGCGAATAAATATAGGCTTTTTTATTTTTGTATTGGCAATAATGGCAGAAAATGATATATTCAATTGAAAGAAAAAGTTTTTCCTGTTATAATGTCACTATACAGTAAACGGATCATAAAAATATAAATTTCTTCTATATTTTCTTTTTTATATTTTTTAATGGAGTTTACTATATTATTGAAATTTTTGTCAGAAAGGAAGACATATATGATAAAAATTGCTGTATGCGACGACGAGAATATGTTTGCGCTTAGTTTCAAGACAAAACTTCGCGACGGTTTTCGCAAAGTATTAAAGCAGGAGATCATTGTAGATACGTTTGACGATGCAAACGCGCTGCTGTACAAAATGAAAAACACAGCGTACGATGTTGTTTTTCTGGACATTGAAATGCCGGGCGTAAACGGCCTGGAAGCAGCAGGGTGGATTAAAAAAAACAGCGCCCGCGCGTTCATTGTGTTTACAACCAACCGTGACGACCTGGTGTTTGACGCGCTGCGCATAAAACCGCTTGGGTTCCTGCGCAAGAGCCACCTGGCGCAGGAGCTGGACGGCATGATAGATTACATAACAGAAACAGTAAATTTTTCTGACGCCAAGGTTTCCATTAAATGCAAGGAAGGCGTTGTCAACCTGAACCTGGCGGACGTATTTTATTTGGAAAACGCGGGCAATTCTGTGTTTTTTGTTACGAAGGACAGAAAATACGAAACGCGCGACAGCCTGTATAAAAAAGAGCAGGAACTGGAGCAGTTTGGGTTTATACGCTCGCACGGCAGCTTTATTATTAATTTAAACCATATCTACAAGGTGAAAACAAAAGAAATAGTGTTAGACAACGGCTCTACGGTGCCGCTGAGCAGGAGCAGGCACAGAATACTGAAGGAAAAGTTTTTAAAGGAAATGGTAATAAACAATGAATGAAATAATTTCAACTGTATTTGAGCTTTCCGTCAACGTGTTCCAGGGGTTTATTTACGTCTATTTCTGCCACGGCTTTCTTGGCAGCCGTTTTAAGCCCCCGGAAGGGAAAAAGCACACAAGCTTAGAAATTGCGCTGTACGTTACGGCTTCGCTGCTTATGGCTTTGCTGATTACCATGATCAACCTCTACTATGAGGTGTTCAACACGGTAGAAACCTATTTTTTAGTTGGTTTTCTGGGCTTGTATTCGCTGCTTTTTCTGCGCGGAAAAATTGTGATGCGCCTGTTTATTCCTATTTTTATTGTATGTGCAAATTATGCTATTTCTTCTATGATTATTTTTATTATGAGCACCGTTACGGGGGAATCGTCACATGATCTGATGCTGTTCCAACATTCGCTTTACAGGTATTTGCTGGTGCTGTTGGTCAATGCTGTCTTTACACTGCTTATTATCTGGGTTTTGCGGCTTAAAAAACGCAAGTTTGACATGCTGAAATGGACAGACTGGGTTGCGTTTATTGCCATCCCCGTTATTGCGCTGGCCATTGTGGTGATGGCATATGCCGTGTCTCTGGAGCCGAACATCACCCGGGAGCACGTGGCGTTTCTTGCGTTTATCAGCGGCGGCGTGGTTGTGATTGCAGTGCTGATCTGGGTAATGCTGGGGAAGATCAGCAAAGACAGGGAAATAGAGCTGCGCTATTCTTTGCTGGAGCAGCAATACCGCTACCAGAAGGAGAACATTTTGCAGTCAGGAAAAAGTCTGAAAGAAATGTCTACCCTGCGGCACGATATGAAAAACAAGCTGCTGCTGATTGGGCAGCTGGTGACAAACGGAGAAACCGACAGAGCCATAGAGATGTGCGGCGCCTGCCGCACAGAGCTTGAAGCAGCCAGGCTGCTTGTAAACTCTGAAAACTTTCTGCTCAACGCTATTCTCAACAGCAAGCTGGCCGGCGCAAGGGAAAAGCATATCCAAACAGAGATTGTAATTACGACCTCCCAATTTGACGACATAAAAGATGTAGACCTGTGCAGCATTTTGGGCAACCTGCTGGACAACGCCATAGAGGCGGTGCAAAAGGAACCGGAGGCGCACCGCGCGATAAAAATTTTGATTGAGCAGACCGGCGGGTACCGCTCCATTATGATCAAAAACACCATTGGCGCTTCTGTGTTAAAACAGAACCCGCAGCTGCGCACCACCAAGAAAAACAAGCAGATCCACGGGCTTGGCCTGCTCAGCGTGCGTCGCACGGTAGAAAAATACGGCGGCGAGTTCCACTGCTATGAAGAAGACGGCTTTTTCTGTTGCGTTGTGATTCTGGAGGTGCCGCAGTGGAGCAATGCGGGTGAAAAAGACGCGCCTTTACCGGAGCCGCAAAACTGAAAACTGCAAAATTCTGCAGGCACCGGCGTTGTAACGATAAAAAACTGTAGACGGACATATGTTCTTTATAAAAATTACTGCAAAAAAAGCAATTTTTTGTCGTGCTAAAATATTTTATTTGCATAATTTCACGCGAAAACGACCAGTTTTAACAAAACTATTCACAAATTCTGCGGGATTTGCTATAGTCTAGACAAAGTAAAAGCCGTAAATGAGTTGATTACAATGCTGCACAGGTTGTCTAAACGTATAGCAGAATCTTTGCTTGCCAAACGATGCTTTGCGCCGGAGGAGTTGGATATTTATATTTATGGAACCGAGTTGGTTATATCCTCCGCGCTGGGCATCAGCATAATCCTTGTTCTAAGCCTGCTTTTTTCCGCGTTGGCAGAGGGGGTTGTGTTTTTGGCTTCGTTCCTTCTTTTGCGGTCTTATACGGGTGGGTACCACTGCTATACGTATGTAAAATGCAATACGCTGTTTCTTTGCCTTTTTTTAAGCGCGCTGTTGCTTTACCGCGTGATGATTTTACACACGCCGGCAATGGCCGCTGCAACAGGCGTGCTGCTGCCGGGCGGCGGCGCGGTGCTTTTGCGCTATGCGCCGGTAGAGCACCCAAACAAGCCGCTTGGGAAAAGGCACCGCAAGCGGTGCAGAACCGTGGCGCTTTGTTTGTATGCAGGTATGGGCGCGGCGGCGGTAGTTCTGGAATGTTTGGGGGAAACACTTGGCTTTATGCTGGCGCTTGTCTTGGGACAGGTTTCCGCGCTAATGCTATGTGAAAAATATTCACAAAGGAGGAAGTATGTATGAAGAAGCAAACAAATTTAGTTGCAAGACTGATGTCCAGGCTGGCGATGAAGGCCGCAAAATCGGCCGCCGGTACGGCGTCTACTGGAGGCGCATGCCAGCCCAAGGAGCCTGCAAGGCTTGCAAGAAAGTAAGCCAGCAGGCGACATAACTGAACCAATACCTCTTTTTTACACACCAGCTTAATAAAAGCAAGACGGCGCCGCCCCGCAGGACGGCGCCGTCTTGCTTTTTTCAGAGCGCGTGTTTTACAAATTTTTGCGCCTGCCTTTTGTATTTGACAAAAAAATAACGAAAATTTGAAGATTCTGGCTAAAACCCTTGCGTATTGCAGCCGGAGTGCTTATAATGAAAAACGTATAAAGCGAACTTTTATACTACACCAAAGCGAAAGGAGTACCCATATGAATTATTCCCATGAAGTGGAAAACATGTGTACAGTAGCAAAGGGACCCCATCATGGCCCCGCGCCCATCCCGGAGGAGGGAAAATGGGTAAAGTCTTATGACATTAAGGACATTTCCGGCCTTTCACACGGCATTGGCTGGTGTGCGCCGCAGCAAGGCGCATGTAAGCTTACGCTGAACGTAAAGGACGGCATTGTGGAGGAAGCGCTTGTAGAGACGATTGGATGTTCCGGCATGACGCATTCTGCAGCTATGGCGGCGGAGATTTTGCCTGGAAAGACGCTGCTTGAATGCCTGAATACGGACCTTGTGTGCGACGCGATTAACGTTGCCATGAAAAACCTGTTTTTACAGCTTGTTTACGGCAGAAGCCAGACAGCGTTTTCTGAAGGCGGGCTGCCTGTTGGCGCCGGGCTGGAGGATCTGGGCAAGGGCTTGCGCTCCCAGGTGGGTACGATGTTCAGCACCAAGCTTAAAGGCGTGCGTTTTATGGAGATGGCGGAGGGCTATGTGCTTAAAACTGCGCTGGATGAAAATGACGAAGTTATTGGTTACCAGTTTGTAAGGCTTGGGAAAATGATGGAGGATATTCGTCATGGTGTTTCCCCGGAAGAGGCATATAAAAAGAACATAGGCCAGTATGGCCGTTTTGACAACGCGGCAAAGTATATTGACCCGCGTGAAGAATAAGCAGGGAGGACTTGATTTATGGCTAACAATGTGAATTTTGAAAGTAAAGACAGAAGAATGGCTAAAATTGAGAAGTGCCTTGCAGAATATGGTATAGCCAGCCTGGAAGAAGCCAGGGAATTGTGCCTGAGCAAGGGCGTAGACCCCGATGCAATTGTTAAGGGCGTGCAGCCGATTGCGTTTGAAAACGCATCTTGGGCTTATACGCTAGGTTGTGCTGTTGCGATTAAAAAGCAAAGCGAAAGCGCCGCGGACGCCGCGGAAGCCATTGGGATTGGCCTGGAGGCGTTTTGTATTCCGGGTTCTGTTGCAGAGCAGAGGAACGTGGGCCTGGGGCACGGCAATTTGGGCGCTATGCTGCTGCGGGACGAGACAAAATGCTTTGCTTTTCTGGCAGGACATGAAAGCTTTGCCGCGGCAGAAGGTGCAATTGGCATAGCTAAAACGGCAAACAAGGCAAGGAAAGAGCCGCTGCGCGTAATTTTGAACGGCCTTGGAAAGGATGCAGCCTATATTATTTCAAGAATTAACGGTTTTACCTATGTAAAAACAAGCTATGATTATTTTACCGGCGAACTAACTATTTTGGAAGAACGGGCTTTCTCTGACGGAGAAAGAGCCGCCGTGCGCTGCTTTGGTGCAGACGACGTTCGCGAAGGCGTGGAGATTATGGCGCACGAGGGTGTGGATGTGTCTATTACAGGCAATTCTACCAATCCTACCCGGTTCCAGCATCTTGTTGCGGGCACCTATAAAAAATGGGCGCAGGAGCATGGCAAAAAGTATTTTTCTGTTGCCAGCGGCGGCGGCACGGGCCGTACCCTGCATCCGGACAATATGGGCGCGGGACCGGCTTCCTATGGCCTTACGGACTCTATGGGACGCATGCATGGCGACGCGCAATTTGCAGGATCTTCCTCTGTGCCTGCGCATGTGGAAATGATGGGGTTGATCGGCATGGGCAACAACCCGATGGTTGGCGCCACCGTGGCCTGCGCAGTTGCGGTTTACGAGGGATTAAAGAAATAAGCTTCAAAATCTGTATGAATACTGGATTTATTTTGAAAAGGGCCGCTCTGTGAGCGGTTCTTTTTGCTTTTTCATTATTTATTTTTAATAAATATAACTCTATACTTTGCAAAAGTAGAAAAATGTAGTATAATGTATAAAAAGAGTGTGGCAAAACGGTATATATAGATTATGTATAGTGTGCGCTATATTGGTACAAGAGAGGTAGAAGGTATTTAAAAAGTGATGGGAGAATCGGTATAGGGTCAACAAAGGAAAAATCTTTTCATATTTATATTTGTAAAAAATGAGGAGTGTGAAATAAAGCCATGCAGACGTCAGTTGAGTTAAAGAAACTGCTTGTTAGGATTGATCGGAGAAGCTACCCGGCTTATAAGGATATAAAAGGTGTTTACCAGTTTCCGGGATATGCACTGTCTATTGATCATGTTCAGGGGGACCCCTTCGCCGCGCCTTCCAGGCTGAGTATTCGTGTGCCCGGAGCAAAGGCGGCTTTTCCGCCGGAGCTATATCTGCGCCCCTGCCGACGGATTGCCCTCCAGGATGAATTGACCCGCCAGTTTGGAAAACAGGCAAGCCGGTTTTCCTTTCAGGCCAAGGGTTCCGGGCGAAGCGGGCTGATTTCCGTTAGCCACTGCGGCCAGGAGGTGCTGGAGCGTACCGCCTGTTGTTTAGACCCCGAAAGCGGGGATATTCTTGTTCGCTTTGAGGTGGGATTTCCGGCGAATGGGCGGACCATCAACGCCCGGGAGCTGGAAAAAATTCTGTTTTATTTTTTGCCGCAGTGCGTGAAGGGGTCCCTGCTGTATGCTAATTTGGATGTTAAGCGTCTGCAGAAAACAGCAGACCTGGCGGAGGATCAGGCGTATATCCGGGAGATGCTTCCCAGGCTGAATCTGTGCGCTTTTGTAGCGGATGGGAGTATTCTGCCACGGGAATCCGGTGTTTCTTCCCGCCCTATGAAAAATGCCGTGCTTTTTCAATCTCCTCAGGAAATGTCGGTGGCTATGGATCTGCCCCACCGGGGAAGAATTACCGGTATGGGCATTCCAAAAGGCGTTACCCTGATTGTGGGCGGCGGATATCACGGTAAATCTACTCTTCTGAAAGCTCTGGAACTGGGAGTTTATAACCATATTGCCGGGGATGGACGGGAATACGTAATTACAGACAGAACCGCCGTAAAAATCCGCGCCGAGGATGGACGTAGTATCCGGAAAACGGATATTTCCATGTTTATTAACGGCCTGCCCAATGGGAAAGATACGACCGCTTTTTCTACGGAAGACGCCAGTGGAAGCACTTCCCAGGCAGCCAATGTGGTAGAAAGTTTGGAGACGGGCGCTTCCCTGCTGCTTATGGACGAGGACACCAGCGCTACCAATTTTATGATTCGGGACGATTTGATGCAGCGGGTGATTCGCCGGGAGCTGGAGCCGATTACTCCCTTTATCGACCGTATTCGCGAGCTGTATTCCAAATATGGCGTTTCAACGGTTATTGTGGCGGGGAGCTCTGGTACCTATTTCCATATAGCCGACCACATTGTCCAGATGGATCGGTATAAACCCCGGGATATCACGGCCCTGGCAAAACGGGAAGCAAAGGCCTTCCCTTTGCATGGGGAGCCGGTGGAACCGGCCCGCAGGCCAAACTTTTCCAGAATGCCAAAGGCTTCTCCGGAGTTTCAAGGCGACGGGCGGATAAAGCTTAAAACATTGGGAAAGGACGGCCTTTCTCTCAACCGGGAAAGCGTTAGTTTGCGGTGTGTAGAACAGCTGACCGATGAAGAGCAGACGGCCGCTCTGGCATATTGCCTGCTTTATGCACAGAAATACCTTATGGACGGCGTGCGGGATCTGCGGCAAGTGGTGGATGAACTGGAGGCAGTGATAAGTGAGAGGGGACTGGAAGCCCTTTGTGAGAATACCCCCGGGATTCCCTTTCTGGCACGTCCCAGAAGGCAGGAGATTTTTGCCTGCCTCAACCGGTATCGGGGATTAAACCTGTGATATTTTTTCGTTTTTATATTTGACAAAAATGAACGGAATCTGCAAATTTAAAGCAGAAAAAGAGGACGTGCCGCGTGAGATTTTGTGGCACGTCCCAGAAAAATTAAATTGGTAATGGAGGTTCTGCGAAAGCTTTTGTATCACAAACATATAACAGACGTATTTAAATTAAAAGGAATGGCGGAGATACCACCACCTGTTATTTTGTGAAGCGTTGATCATAATGGTGGCAATGCGCAGTCTCAGTGTGGAATTTACTGATTGTAAGCGGGGGCAGTAGATGGTACGTAAAGTTACAAAAATGTGCATGATCTTGTTGCAAAAAGAGACGGTACTATGTATCTCTATTATATTAGCTTTGCTTTCCTGTTTCTTTGTTCCGCCCAGCCATTTATATTTTTCATACGTTGACTGGGACACATTGGCCCTTTTGTTCAGTTTAATGGCGGTTATGAAAGGATTGCAAAAGGCCGGTTTTTTTGTCTGTATGGCAAATTTTTTACTAAAGAGGATTACGACCACGCGAACAATGCTGTTGATCCTTGTTTTTTTACCTTTTGTTTTAAGTATGGTTATTACAAATGACGTTGCATTAATTACTTTTGTACCATTTGGCCTTATTGTACTGCGAATAGCAGGGCAGGAGCGTTTGGCGGCGCCACAGGCAGTGTTGCAAACTGTTGCGGCGAACCTTGGCAGCATGCTGACGCCGATGGGGAATCCTCAAAATCTTTACTTATATAATAAGTCCGGTATAAGGTTTGAAGAATTATGTGCGTTAATGTTTCCCTATGTTCTTGTTTCCGGGGTTTGTCTGGCGCTTATAATTGTTTTTAGGAAGCCTGTTCGTATTTCTGGTGTATCGCTGCCTGTTAAATTGGGAAGTCCAACAGCCTTGTTGTGCTGCACTGCAGGGTTTGCGCTGTGCCTTCTTGGAATCTTTAAAGTCATCCCACCCAGTATCATTGTAATCGTCGTGGTTGTTTTTTTGCTGTTTAAAGACCGCAAACTGTTATTAACGATTGATTATTCATTATTGGGAACTTTTATTTCTTTTTTCATTTTTATAGGAAACATTGCGAATATTGAAAGCTTTCAAAATTTTCTGGCTTCAATTCTGACAGGCCATGTTGAGTTGGCAGCAGTTGTGACCAGCCAGGTTACCAGTAATGTGCCTGCAGCTTTATTATTATCCGGATTTACTTCGCAATGGAAAAGCCTTATTATTGGCTGTAATTTTGGGGGCCTGGGAACGTTGATTGCTTCCATGGCAAGCTTAATTTCCTATAAAATTGTGGTCAAAACGTATCCAGAACAACGTAAGCAATATTTTTGGCAATTTACTCTCTGCAATATCTGTCTTCTGGGGCTCCTTTTTTTGGTGTACTGTTTGCTATAAGATTTCATTTGTATGCGCCGGCAGAAGGTATATGAAAATGGTTAGCCTGTTAAAGATAGCTGAAACATCCAAAAAGCCTGCCCCTTTACATTGCAGCAGGCGGCGTTTCAGTTAAAATGCCCACTCTTTTGAGCGGGCATTTTTTATGTGATTTGCTGTTGTTTGTTTTTGCAAAAGCTGCATTTTTGCTATTTGCTTTTCTGATATTTTATAATTAATCCAATAATTAAAAAAATGACAGCCGCGCCTATAAAAACTGGAGCCAAAAAGCCTGATACGGAAATAAAGAAACAAATGCTGTCATTTGTCTGTAATAAAGAACGGTTTGCTGAAAAGCCAATTGCAAGCATTAAGTCGATAATACCAATCCATCCGGTTATGCTTGCAAGGATCAGCAATATTTTATACAGTTTCAAAAGCTTTCTCCTTCCTGTTCATATATGTAGGAATTGCTGTATAATAACTACTAATTGTCATAATTTTACACCTATAGTCACTGATATGTCAAGAGGTTGGTTGTTATAATAAAATTGGTGATGAATTGATGAAAAATATAAATTATCAATTGGTCGGACAAAGGGTAAAGCAACTACGAAATAAAAAGCATTTAACACAAGAGCAGTTAGCGGAAGCCTGCAATATTTCGACCTCTTATCTGGGACATATTGAACGTGGAAGTAAAAAATTATCACTGGAAACTGCTGTAAAAATTGCCCAATGTCTGCATGTCAGTCTGGATGCACTTGTAATTGACGGCGTTTTAGAAAACAGCGGGCTGTTATCAAATATTGAGGCGATTATTAAAAAACAGGACAAAAAGAAGCAAGAACAATTTATCCGCCTGTTGAAGATTTTAGCCAAAAACATAGATGCACTGTAGGTTCCTGCCGTTGATGCGTTTGTCCTCAATGGCAGGTTTTTTTGTGTGAAAAATAAAAATATTTTACAATGAAATTAAAAATGCAGGTTGTTTTGCCGAAAGCATATGTGACCGTATCGGCAAAAGCGCAAAAGAAAAAATGAAGGCAAATATTTACGCTGGCCTTGTTTCCAGACATCTGTTGTACGTAACTGCTGTATACAGACAATTTTAAATGTCGTGCAGGTTTGTATGGTTTTCACTATATAAATAAAAATGAAAAAATTTTTATCCGGAAAATCTCATAAAAGAAATTATAAAGAAGAATTGGATTTCACGTGAAGAGATAAAAAAAGAAAAGAATATCAGAAAAAGAAGCAATTTAGACAAAAACCGCATTTTGTTTTTGTTTGATTTTTTTGTGTTTCTCTATATAATCTAATTTGGTTTTGCTTTAATATGATAAACCGATAAAAGCAAAAATTGCACACAAAGAAAGGATTTGGAATGATGAGTAAAAGACGAAAAAGGCTGGGAACGGCCCTGTTATCCTGCATCATGCTGCTGTCCTGCTTTGCAGGCGGAAGGAGGATATGCACCGTATACATATAGCTTTTCCTGTGCACATCAGGAGATCAGCGATGACCAGTATACAACCGGCTACTCCGAAAGCAGTACGGGGCATTTGTTTGTACGGAACCCGGGTACCTATTGTGTTACAGGGTATGTAAAAGACCGCAGTGGCAGAGTTTTGACGTCTGTGCTATATGTTACCGCGGTTGAGGAAGACTTTACGATTCGTTCTTTTACAACTGATCCAGAATCACCGGTAGCGTTGGGAAATAAAATTACCTTTACGGTGTCTACTGCGGGGGAAAACGTTTATCCATATTCCAAAGATATTTATACCTGGACTATTCAAAAGGATGGGCAAGCGGTGGCAAATCCCAAGACGACCGAGATTACAGAGAAAAATGTAGGCCAGAAAACCAGTACCGCAAAAATGGAGTGGACGCCTACCGAAACCGGCCAATACATAGCAACCGTGCGAGCGGTGGATTATAAAAATAATGTTGCAGAAAAAAGCGTTGCGTTTACAGTGAGCGAAGAGATGCACGTGGAATCACTTACCGCAGACCCAAAATCACCTGTAAAAATTGGGGAAGAAATCACCTTTACGGCAATCACCAATGGGGATGGCATTTCTGCGTATTATCCGTATCACAAAGTGGAATCCTCTTGGACTGTTAAAAAGGACGGGCAGGTAGTTGCAAGCCCGGAGACGTCTTATTTCAACAGAATTGCGTACCGGAGCAGCCAGCTTCAGGCAAAGTGGACGCCTGATGAAGCCGGAAATTACGCTGTGACCGTGCAGGTGGAGGATATTGAAGGAAATTTTGCAGAGAAGACCAGTTGGTTTATAGTGGAAGATGCGTTGTGCATAGATTCGTTTACGACGGACCTGGACAACTATATGGGGATATATGGGACTGTGAATATGCGAGCGCAGGCGGCCGGCGGCATGGCCCCCTACCAGTATCAGTTCTCCTATTGGAAAACAGGAAGCAATACTGTGATACAGCCCTATTCTGATCAAAATACGGCGTCTGTGCAGTTTAAAGAAGCAGGAACATACAGGCTTCTTGTAAGCGTGAAGGATGCAAAAGGCAATGTGGCGACTGAGAAAAAGACCTTTACCGTGGCAAACCTGTATGTAATGCAGTTGAATGCAAGCAAAACAGATGCACAGGCGGGGGAAACGGTGACCTTCCGTGCAGAAACTTCCAACGAAGCCAAGGATATTACCTATAGCAATTATTATTATACGGTTACAAAGGACGGAAAGACGCAGAGCCTGACGACCAATACGGACAAGACGGCAAACTGGGCGCCACCAGAAGCCGGAACCTATACAGTCAGGCTGGGAATCCGGTACGATGAAAAAGTATTGTCATTTAAAACAATGGAATATACCGTATCGCCACCAAGCAACCGTATTACAATTTACTATAAGGGTTACAGTACGCCGTACATTCATTACCAGATAGGAGAAGGAAGCTGGACCAACGTGCCGGGAATAGCAATGGAAGAAAGCGCGGCCATGCCGGGTTATACGCATCAATACACCATTGAGCTTGGCGATGCGGCCTATGCAAACGTGTGCTTTAACGACGGGCACAACAATTGGGACAGCAGAAACGGACAGAATTACCGCTTTGAAGCGGGGACGTATACCTACCAAAACGGACAGGTGGTAAAAATAGGATAAGGATCTGGTTTGTTGAAAAAGAGAAAAAGATAAAAGGGATGGCGCCGCTTTAAAGCGGCGCCATCCCTGCGTTTTGTTTTGAAAAGCAATGCGGCATACCAAAGAGGCAGGGATAAAAATATCAGGCCGGTAGTTTTGCTTTACAAGTTTGACCTTTTTTAAGCCACGCGATGGTATCTGCAATTGTCTGGTACAGGTCGCGGGGCCGCCAACCCAACTCGCTGGTAGCCTTGTCATGGGAAAAACGGTCGTTGCTTTGCAGTGTATACAAAGAATAGCTTGTATACAGCGGGCGTTGTCTGGTGCGTTTTGCGTGCAGCTGTATAAAGGGGACGGCAGCTTTTGCAAGCCATATAGGTAAAACGGGCAAACGCCGGCCGCCGCAAATGCTGCGGACCATCTTCAGCAGTTCTTTAATTTCGTAATGCCGGTTTGATAATATATAGCATTCTCCTTTTTTACCTTTGTCCGCCGCCAGCAGACAACCCTGAGCAACATCGCGCACATCTACAAAATCGTAGCCGCCGTTTACGCAGGCGGGCAGACGTCCGCAGATGTAGTCGCTTACCAGTTGTACCAAATGGTTGCAATGAGCGTCGTACGGCCCTAAAATACCGGAAGGATGCACTACGACGGCGTCAAGCCCCTGTTTAATTTCTTCAAGCAGCAGCCTGGTTGCTTCTGCCTTCGTTTTGGCATATCCACCTGTGACCTGCTGCGGGGAAAAGCTGTAAACCTCCTTTAAAACGAGCGGCTTTGCTTTTTCCGGTATGGCATGGACAGAGCTGACATATACCATACGTTTAACCTTTTTTTCCAGGCAAAGCGCGGCAACTGTTTTTGTACCATTGACGTTCACGTCGTATAGGGTGGGGGAGGCTTTCTTGGCAATATTTATAATGCCGGCGGTATGCAGCACGATTACCTGTGCGCCCTGCGTGTCTGCAAAAAGCGGCAGAAGTGTTTCACGCTTGCGCACGTCGCCCTTATAATAAGTAACGTTGCCATGGTCTGTTGCGTGCTCCTGTGGAAGGATCAGGCCGCGTACCAGGCAATCCTGTTTTTCCAGCATACGTACCAGCGTACTTCCCAGATGGCCGTTTGCACCGGTGATAATGTAGATCCGTTTCATAATTGTATACACCTCTTATAATTTATGAACACCATGTTGGTTTTCGTTTCTAATTGTATTATAATCATCTTACAGGAAAACTACAATTGCCAGTTTTTTTTAAAATGCAAAAATATTGAACAGACGCAACACGGGTTGTTGAAAAGGAGAGGTTATTTTGAAAAAGTTTAAAAACGACCACCGCACGCGTGTGACAAAACTGCTGATACGAAAGGCCTTTACCCATCTTTTAAAACAAAAACCCATTCAAAGCATTTCTATTAAAGAGCTGTGTGAGTTGGCGGGAATTAACCGCGGTACATTTTATACGCATTATACCGATATTTATGATCTGCGCAGCCAAATGGAGGAGGAAATGCTGCAGGATTTTGAAAAAGCGCTTGCGCCGCTTTTTTCCAACGAACAGGAACAACTGACGCCTGTAAAGATAACAGCAGGGGTTTTTCAGTGTTTAAAAGAAAATTCAGACTTGTGCACCGTTACGCTGGGGGATTATGGCGACAAAGCTTTCGCGCTGAAGCTGATTAATATGGGGCGGGAAAAGTGCATTACGTCCTATTCCGGCTATTTTAAAAACGCATCTGAAAAAGAGATTGAATATTTTTACGCGTTTGCAAGCGCAGGCTGCATAGGACTGCTGCAAAAATGGCTGGAAGAGGGTATGGTAACACCCGCGCAGCAGGTTGCAGAGATGGCGGAAGACATGATGTACAGAGGGATTGGTTTTTTAAATGGAACAGACACGCGGGAGTTGGATGCAAGGAAAGAACACGAAGGAAAGACGCCGGGATAAATTTATGTAATTCTTTTTAGAAAAAAGAAAAGGCGGGCAATTTGCCCGCCTTTGTTCTTTGTCTTTTTATCAAAGCAGTCCATTTAGAACAGTTCAGACGCCGGGTCGTAACGCTGGCCGTTAAACCAGCATTCGAAATGCAGGTGCGCGCCGTAGGAATTGCCCGTGTTGCCGATATAACCTATAATTTCGCCCTGCTGTACGGCCTGGCCCGGCTCTACAACGAGCACGCTGCAATGCGCATACAGGGTGGAGTAGCCGCCGCCGTGGTCGAGCATAACATAATATCCCCAGCCGGAGCCCCAGGAATCTGTTGCATTTGCGCGTATAACCGTGCCGCTTTGCGCTGCAATAATGGGCTTGCCGTAGGCGCTGCCGTTGCAGGCAAAATCCATCCCCTGGTGGTTGCGGCTGTCGCCCCAGTAGGAGGTGATCACGTTGCATTCCGGCGCGGGCCAGATGTACCCGTTTGCGCCGCCTGAACCGTTGCCAAGGATCCCGCCGTTTTCCTGTACATACTGCTTGTGCCACTGTGCAAGCTCTTCAGACAGGGCTTCTTGCTCGGCGGAGTTTTTCTGTAGCTGGTCTTCCAGTTCCTCCTGCGTTTTTTGCAGGCGGCTGAGGACTTCGTCGCATTCCTGCTTAAGGGCGTCAAGCTCCTTGTAGTTTTTTTCAAGCTCGGTTTTGGATTGGGAGACAACGGCCTTTTCTTCTTCGAGCGCGGTTTTCTCCGCCGTGACGGCATGCAGTTTTTGGGAAAGCTTGTCAATGATTTTTGCATCAAACGAGGAGATGCTTTCGACCAGGTATGCTTTGTCTATAAAATCGTTGAAATCTTTGGCGCCCAGGATGATTTCCAACGTAGAGGCTTCCCCAGCCATATAGATTGCGCGGATGCGCTGGCCCAAAATTTCGTAATCCTGGTCAATTTCTTCCTGTTGCACGCGGATTTGCGCTTCTTTTTCCACAATTTGTTTATTACAGGTAGAAATGGTGGTGTTCAAAAGGTCGATCTGCTCCTGCAGGTTGTCGATCTTTGCCTGCAGCGCCTGTTGCAGCTGCAATTGTTCTGTGGCGTCTTCGCGCGCCTGGTCAAGCTGCCGGTCGAGCTCTTCCTGCTGTTGCTGCAGTTGCTGGCTGCGGGTTGAAAATTCGCTGATGTCTGCAATGGCGTACGCAGACGCTGTGCAGGAAAGGGCGGTGCATAAAAACAAGCACAGGCCCCGGCGCAGCAAACGATGAAATCGCATGGTGGATCTGTCCTTTCTTAATATAAATCCCGCGCGGAAAAATGTCTGAAAAGAACAGACAAAACGGGATTTTGCCGATTAAAGCTGTTTTTAATCTACCATAAACGGCGTATGTTTGCAAGGTGTTTTATAGATTGAAACGCTGCGCAGAAAAAACGGGGCAAAAAAGCAGGAAAAAGGGGGGCCTTTTGCGGCTCCAATTTTTACCAATAATTTACAAATGTATGAAAATCTTTTGAGAGATATACCAATCTTAACAGAAATGTGACCAGTTTTCACAAAACTATATACAAAATTTTATTTTTGTGGTACGGTCTAAGTGCGAAAAGCAAAGGAAAGCCTCTGTGTGAAATAAAATCACACGGACGAGCGTCCTGCGCCGAATGCAATTTTTCCCCAGATCGTTTGCCGCGGCAGATGTGTTCGGTTTAAAAATTTATGAAAGCGGACAAGCTGTTTGATGCAAACGGGGGCGTCGGCCGGTTTTGGGCACACCCTCGCCGGGGTGCGTGAAACCTATTCACAAAAATGTAGCATGTAAAATTTTTTCTTGCATGCCTACAAAAACATCATGAAAGGGAGGCATTTAACATGTCGAACAAAATGAAAAAATCGGTAAGTCTTATTTTGGCAATACTGATGATTGCAGCAATGAGTTGTATTGCAGCAACGTCTGCAAGCGCAGTAGCGGCCGGTACGCAGATTTTCTTTGACAATTCTGCGACCCAGTGGGAGCATGTGTACATCTATGGCTGGAATTACGGCCTTGCCGGCGACTTTGTAGAGTTACAGCCAATTGAAGAAGGGTCAAACATTTACGCGTATACCCTGACCTATGACACAGAAGACGGAGAAAACTTCTGCCTGTTTACAAGCTCCACAGACTGGAGCGGACGCCAGACAACAGATATCGCTACAGAGGAAGGCATGAACCTGTGGACGCCGGTTGCTTCTGCTGAAGGCGCGATTACAGGTTCCTGGAGCTACATGACGCCCCCCGCTGCAGCACCTTCTGTAACGGCAACACCTGGCAAAAACTTTGCCATTGAAATGAGCGTTACAGTTAACGAATTTAACTGCGACGGCGGTGCTCGGTATACAATCAATGGTGCGGCCCCCATTGCATTTGACGGTTCTGCCACGTTTACCATTGGCGGCGAAGACGCAAAAAAGGGTACGGTATATACAGTTGTGGTAACCGGTTTGGATGATATGGGGGATCCTATCCCCGGTGTTACTTCCACCACAACTTACACAAAGGTGGGTATGACGACAATCAACGCCACAATTGATGCCTCCTACACGGGCGACGTATACGCTTACCTGTTTGGCGGCGACCGCATTGGCGCGGCATTCTATGAAATGCAGGAGACAACGGCAGCCGAAGCAAGCCAGCGCACCTTTACGCTTGAGTTTGAGGGCGCAGCACAGGTGATCTTTACGACCAGCAATGACTGGGCGGCTGAAGATATGCAAAAACTTAACGGCACGGCGGAGCCGATGGTGGAAGCCGGCGCAACGGCAAGCTTTGACCTGGTATACCCGGCGGTAGCCTAAAAGCTTGGTTTTGCTCTTTCCTGAGCGCGCCGCTTGCGTGGCGCGCTCAGGGAGGGTCTTTTGAAAAAATATATACAGCCTGCAAGTATGCGGGCTGTCAGAGATAAATCCCCCGCCGCCCGGCCAAGGTATTGGGCGGGCGGCGGGGGCCAAACCAGACAAAGCGAGGAAAACAGACGGTGTTCAAAAAAGCCTTTTTTCCGGAGAAAAATGCAAAACGGTACAGAAACCGTGCGCCCACCCACACAGCGCACCGGTTTTAAAAGGCCGTAATCCCTTTGCCGGTGGCATATTGTAGCCCCTTTGTGCATAGAGTTGTAGGGAGGACCAGCTTATAAAGGCAAGGGGGTGGGGTGTTGTTGTATTTGTACAGTAAACGAACGTAGTTTTCTGCTTTTTGCAAGGAGAAGGCTGCGGGTTTTGTTTTTTAGGGCGGTTTTGACAAATTCCGGCTGATTCCACCATGAAATACGGGAGGCGTAAAGTATGACAAAACTTAAACGGGCCGTAAGCTGCCTGCTGGCGGCGGTGATGCTGCTGGGCATGTGCATGCTTGTGCCAGCGGCAAGCGCCGCGGAGACGGCGAATGGCCTGGTTTATGAGGAAACAAGCGGGGAAATCACGATTACAGGGTATACAGGTGTGGGTGGGGAAGTTGAAATTCCAGCTGAAATTGCCGGTAAACCGGTCACGGAGATTGCTCAGCAGGCGTTTCGTGTGAGTAAGTTTCCAGCGGCTTTAGAGATTACGAAAATTACGATACCCGACAGCGTAAAAACCATGGGAAAAGGTGTCTTTTTTGGCTGCAGCAATTTACAGGAAGTTGTTTTACCTGAAAATGTCTCCATCCCTTCTACTGCCAGTATGTTCCGGGACTGCACGGCGCTGCAGACTATTACAGTTCCTAAAAATGTTACAGCATTAAACATGTATATGTTTCAAAATTGTGAATCTTTAGAGACAATCAGTTTTCCGGAAGGAAGCCTGCTTGTTTTAATTGAAATACTTGCTTTAAAAAAAACAGCAATTTGTGAAATTGATTTACCTGAAGATTTGGAAAGAATAGAATCACAGGCCTTTGAAGATTGCACTAATTTAACAGATATTACTATACATGACAAAGTAACATTGATTGCAGATAACGCTTTTAATAATATCCCCAGGGAACAGCTAACCATCCACGGCATAGCCGGCAGCTACGCCAATACGTTTGCAATAACGAACGGCTATGCATTTGAGCCAATTCAGCAAGGTGGGGATCTAATTACCACTTACCTGCAGGCAAAGATTGACGAGGCCAAAGGGCTGGACCCGGCGCTGTATACGAAGGAGAGTTATGCCAACCTGCTGACGGCGATCGCGCACGCCGAGCAGGTGCTGGAAGAAGCCACGGAGCAGACGCAGATTGACAATGAAATTGCCGCACTGCAGGGCGT
>OMFK01000034.1_pt1 | contig 121737 bp, 125 predicted proteins | sample 1645651 | NCBI WGS metagenome assembly OMFK01 (sample SAMEA103958124, study PRJEB25191) | human gut metagenome | biome: human-associated habitat [ENVO:00009003]; feature: intestine environment [ENVO:2100002]; material: feces | place: Germany | collected 2013/2015
AGAATAAATAATACGAAAATGCACGGAGAAAGCATAACGCAGAACAACAGGAGGACAATGTGGCTCGCCACATCAAACAGCCGATAAAATGACAAAACAACTCGGCCATGCAGCCAAAACACTCCGGCTATCCGACAAAACAGCCCGGCTTTTTTTCGTCAAATCAGGTCGGCTTTAACAAAAAGGCTGCCTCACATTATTGCGTGAGGCAACCTTTTCGTTATTCAATATGGTCGTTGATCCAATACCGAAGCTCCGTTTCGTCCTTTGTGCCATCCGCGATACCAATGAACATATCGGCCAGCTCATTCTGCTCCAATTGGAACTGATATCCATTCCATTTGAGTAGCAGTTGCGTGACCATGGCGCCAATTCGCTTATTGCCATCGATAAATGCGTGATTGGACGCTAACCCAAACCCAATACGAGCGATTTTCTCTATGTCAGTTGGAAAAAGATCTTCTCCTCCAAATGATTGAAGGGGTGCGGCAATAGCCGCTTCTAATCCAGCACGATCACGCAGACCATCAATGCCACCAGAAACTTGAATGATACGGCTATGAATCGCTACGACATCTTCTGCTGTAACCCAAATCATTCTGCCATCCTCTTATAGTCAGAAGCGAACTCGCTCAATAGTTGATCGGTGTCCGCCAGCATTTTTTCGCGGCTCACAGCTGTTACAGGCTCCTGAATCGTGACAGCAAAAGGCATGCCTTTTGCTCGAACAAAGGCATTGGCAAAAATATTAAAGGCAGTAGAAGTTGACATGCCCAGTGCATCACAGATGGCTGCCATTTGCGCTTTCACTTCAGAATCAATGCGAAAAGTCATGTTGGAATCCATGTTCAAGCCTCCTTTGCACTACAATAATACTACATAATATGTGCATTGTCAATCCGGCCGTTTCTTGATGATGGTCGGATGCGGCTGATCCAAAGGGAATTGATTATTCGACATAGTTCGATTATATCACAGAACGGCGACAACAGTGTGGCGCGGTTTTCCTTTTTTGCTCATTATGATCGATTTGTTGCATTTTCGACCGTTAATCCGTAAGACTTACCAGAATGGAGGTATGTCTATGTATCCGCGCACGATTATTGACTCACTATCGGCAGTTCCTAACAGAGATCAACTCACGCATAAAGATCTACACGCACATTTCAGCACTGGTCAATCGATTCTTCTTTCTGGTTCTGGGAGAGATAAGAAGTACGGGTACCGCAATGGTATCCAGACGGATCTTGGAGACATCAGGAACGATGTCTGGCTCGATTTGGTGCGTGAGCTCATTGTCCGGAGCCACGAAGAAGACTTGTTCGATAAACTCCTGGAGTGGGAGAAGGAGCACACCTATTGGTTAAAGACGAAAGCAGAACTGGAGCATTACACGCTTGAGCTCTACGCTGCAAGGATCTTTGACAACCCGAAATGGGTTGACTATGAAGCTTTTGCCAAGCACTATGGCTACCAGCCGCAGTCCTATGAGGGGTAAACGACTCAATGCATCGGATATACATGAAAACGGCAATGCCACATTGTGGCACTGCCGTTTTCTTATTGCCTTTTTTCAGTTCACGGTCTATTGACTACGCCAACAAAGAGTGGAAGTCCATCTGCACCAGTAATGGCGAATAAGAACGGTCGATCCAATACGAAGTCCATTTCCTCTTCAGGTGGCGCCGCAGCACCAGCCATCATCATGACGGTATATGCCGCTGCGGTAACCCCCTCTTCATCGATGGCAACGCGGGCTGCATGGTCGGCTTTGGAAAGAAATATCTCTGCAACTTTCGAAGTCATGGGACTGAAATCGGCCACCGTGGCATCGAATACACCGGTAATACCCAGCGCATTCAGGCCATCACGCAGGTCAAGATCAGAGACAACATCAAATTTGGGAACGGACATATTCACGATCAGGTGCTTGCTGTTCTCCCAGTTTCCATTGCTGTTTAGGAACTCCATCGTTTGCTCATCGGCAAGCAGATCATCCATAGCCACGCCATCATCAGGCAGGAGGAACCACATTTTGCCGCTGCCCTCCAGGCTCAGAGCAACAGCGCCGAACTGATCTGCCCAGTAATAGGTGTTGCTGCCGCCCTTGTGCATGTAGTCGCACTCCACGGTCTCTCCATCAGCACTGAACAGATGGAACAGGCCCTTTTCCGTTCCGGCCTCATTGAACTCACTGTGCCACTTGGCTCGGTAGTAGATGGTAGAGGCCAAAGCCATAACGGTCTCGGGGTCCATCGACAGGCCATCGGCCTGCGCTTCCAGCAGTCCTCCGGTCTGCTCATTGATCCAGTCCCGCAAGGCCTGATTAAATTCCTCGCTGCCCATCTCACCACGGAAGGAGGACGCATAGTAATTCTTTGCCAGACTGTCCATTGTGGACTGGTTGAAATTTACGGACTCATTCAGCCACAGGGAGTTTGCCAGAATGCTTGTCACGGCGCCGTCATTGCTGTAATTGGCGTTCCAAACACTGGCCGCCTGGGAGCGCAGAGCCTCAATGCTTTCACTTCCTAGAAGGTCAAGGATCTGCTGGCGGCTTTCACTGTCCGTCACCTCTGCCAGCATGGCGAGGGCCATGTAAACACTCAGAGGAGAGTATACCTTGTTCTCCCCGTTGGAATTGCTGAGAAACTCTCGGATTGAACTGGCGAAGAACGGTTTCAGACCGTCTGCATAGCCTTCCGGCTGACTGCATTGGGCCTTTCTGTCCGACTGCCAGGCGTCATAGACCACATCAAAGCCATCGCTGTCAAACTCACCGGTCTTTTCATCAAAATACTCCATCTCGTTTGGGTAGGGAGCCATCTCCGGATAGCTAGCCAGTGCCAGAGCATAGGCCGATGCGGAGTTGTTTGGTTTCTTTTCGTCCATATTGGTATCTCCTGCGCAGCCTATCATAGAAATCAGGCAAGCCGCTGCGAGGCATAGCGCTACAATTCGTTTCATACTGCGTACCCTCCTTAGTCTACGATGGTGTCTGTGCAGATTACCTGCGTTATGATTTCCATAGCAGTCTCGCCGTAGCGTGACCACCAGCTATTTACACCCTGGGTCGTTGCCACAAAGTTGCCTTTGCTGGCAGGGTAACTGATAAAGTTCCAGATAGCACCGCCATCGTAGGTGCCCATGGAACCATTTCCAAATTCCTTCATTGACAATCCGGTGCCACAGACGCCGAATGTAGGCCAATATTGGAAATCGATCCATCCATCTTCACCAGCGGGTCGGAAACTGACGCCATAGCTCATGCCATCGGCACTGTATTCCTCAACCTTGTATTCCCAACCAGAAAGAAGCGGCACACTGACGCCAAATCCGCCGTGTTCGTAGGAAACATTACTTGTGTCAGCGGCGTCCACGAGATCAAAGCCTGCATAATAGGTTTTGGTGTCATAATCACCGGTACCCCGGAAATCCATAACCGATTTGCTGATCCGGTAGGAACCTGCGGGAAGCTCTCCGTACAGGCGGCTCCAATTCACTTCCCATTCTGTTTCCGCATTGTTAGGGATCATCCATGCTCCTGACGTCCAGGCAAGCTCATACTCCATAGGAAGCAGCTCGACCGCAACCCACTCGCCATCCTGCAGCATTTCGAGTCCGTAGTAACTGCCGGTCTGCAGCTCACCGGTTGGTTCTCCATCTTGCTGCGTACAAACAATGGTCAATCCAGACGGGGTAATATTCTTTGCAGTAAGCTTCACTCCCCAGGGATCCTGATAGGCGCTTATCGACGGAGTACGACTGATACCAACAAGACCGGATATTGCCGGAGTGCGTTCGCTCTGTTTTCCATTGATCCAAACCTTGTCGGTGGCCTTGATCACATCGCCCATCTGCACTTCAAGGAATAGATGCCACTGAGCCATATCCTCTGTTCCTGCCTCAGGGACCTTACGGTCAATCGTAATGTCCCACCCATCCAATGCACCGTTCTCAATACGGTGACGACGCACATCTGTAATCTCATGCCGAATTGATCCGCTGCCTTCCTGCAGTACGATCAGAACAAGATTCTGCCGTTCAAAATAGGCGTTATCGTATTTGTCGCAGGCATCCAAAAAGCCGATTGTGCTGTCGGAGTAGACTGTCTCTCTTCGTTCCAGACTATAAATGTCCTTGTATGCCTCGTAATAGGCTTCCAATTCCGCTCTGGAACTGATCACGGTGTGGTAAGGATAGCCATCTTCAGGTCCGCCATTGGTCCGGATGTACTGCGCCTCAAAAGCGTATGCTCCCGGTTCAGGCGTCACGGAATCTGGATCAGCTTCATTTCCTACAATGGTCCATCCGAGTTCCGTAAGCTCTTCTATGACCTGTTCCGGAATATCGGCCTGCGTACCGTCTTCCAATTTCACACACCAATACGCACCGGTCCTGCCTGGATAGGTATCCGCAATCCCATCGTGGAAGATCAAAATCTTATCGCCGGTCCCCAAGCCAGAGAACAGACCTTCCTTATCCTTTCGGTTGCTCATGATAATGGGTGAGTTTCCGTCGATGAACATATACGATCCGTTGTCCGCTACTAAGCAGCGTCCGACAGAGAAACTCATGGAGTGATTTATCATATACCAAAGGCCACCCGCACAAAGTAGCAGTATGACTCCTATCACACAGAGGGGAATAACCCATTTCTTTTTCTGTTTCATATCAGCAGCCTCCTTTTCATATCAGCCATGAATCCCTTATTGATATAGACGCAAAAATAGGGAAAATGTTCCCTTGTGATGCGATTTAGAGAGTTGCCGGAACAAGTGAGTAGCATAATCGAAGTCAAAGGCAACCTCACGATCGTCACTTTGCTTCATCACTCATTATACGACCATCGACAAAACCCTACAACCCACCTAAGTTCCTGTGCATACCAAAACGGCAATACCTGCTTGGTATTGCCGTTTTGGTATTAACTCTTCAGCTGTCTATCCTTTGCAAAGGCCATCAGCGCCTCATGCTCGTTGGGGATCTGCTCATCCAAGACTGCATCCAGGCATTCCTGCAGCACACGGCCAATGGTCGGTCCCTGAAAGCCCAATGTCATCATATCATGTCCATTAACTGCCAAGTCCTTGAGTGTGAAGCAGCTCTCTTCCTGCAGGATCTCATTGATCATTTGCGATACTTCCTCAAAGATTGCGATCCGGTGTCTGCAGATGGCCGATTGACCAAGCGTATCTGCCTTGTGCAGCTCGATCAGTTGCCGGGTAGCATCCTCACCGTGCTTGCTCAAAAGCCGTTTGATTGGCTTCCTGTCGGCCGTGATGGGCATGTCATGATAGCGAACGAGTCTTACAATTTGTTCTTTGCTGGCGTTATCGAAGCGAAGTCTACTGAGGATACTCTCCGCCATTGAAGTACTCTGATCCGAGTGCCCGAAGAAGTGGCCAATGCCATCCTCGGCGAGCGAGAAACAGGAAGGCTTCCCAATGTCATGCAGCAGGGCTGCCCAACGAAGCACCGGTTCAGGGGTGATACTTTCAATGACCGCGATGGTATGGTCCCAGACATCCTTGTCATGATGTGGATTATGCTGCGGAAAGCCAAACATGGGTGTGAGCTCCGGGATCGGGACGGCCAGCACATCGGCGAAGTCCTGCAGAACACCTGCCGCGCCCTGAGCGCAGAGCATTTTGGTAAGCTCAACCAGAATGCGCTCCGCAGCGATACCTTTGAGCAAGTGCTTGTTCCTGTGGATGGCCGCTGCCGTGGCAGCTTCGATCGTCATGCCATACACGGAGGCGAAGCGAAGGGCTCTGAGCATTCTCAGGCCATCTTCCTGGAATCTCCGATCTGGATCTCCCACGCAGCGGACAAGGTCGCCGGCAATGTCCGCCTTGCCTCCTACGAAGTCAACAACACCTGTCCTGGGGTTGTAGGCCAGAGCGTTCATGGTGAAGTCCCGGCGCTCAAGATCGTCCTTCAGGCTGCGGGTAAAGCTGACTGAGTCCGGATGCCGATGGTCGGAGTAGTCCCCGTCAACGCGATAGGTCGTGATTTCTAGAGGCTCTTGGTCGATCACAACAGTTACAGTCCCATGCTTCAAGCCAGTCTCAATCAGGTGGTAGCCTGTAAAGATCTCCTCCACCTGCTCTGGGAGCGCGTTGGTGGTGATGTCCCAATCCTTCGCAGGACTGTTGTCACGCACATAATCACGCACTGCGCCACCAACAAGGTACGCCTCATAGCCGGCCGCTTCAAGCATCTCAAATGCTGTATTCACTTGTGGTGGCAATTTCATCATAAGATCACATCTCCAGTGCGGCGAGGAACAGCGCATTGAGTTCCTCCCAGTCCTTCGTGATTTCTCTCGGATACTGCTCCACCAGAGCACGCACCTCTGCGATGCTCCGATCCATGTAAGCGTTGAGGATATCGATTCTCGGGATCATCTTCACCTCAGGGGAGTTCATCTTCAGATCAAGCAGCTTCGCAACGGTTTTCTCCAGGTAGTCCGGAAGCTGGCTCGCCGCCAGTTCAGAAAAGAGCATTGGGGGCGGAGTACCTTTTTCAAGGATCCACCGGCAAGCAAGGATTGGCCGCAGTACATAGAAGTACTTCTTGGCCTTCACCATGTCGCCGCGCAGGTATTCTCGATAGTTTCCTTCCGCCATCTGCAGATAGTGCCAAAGGCCACTCTTGGACGAGAAGTAGCGCCGCATGACGGGCTTAAACGCCTCAGTGAAGTCAGTGGTCTGATACACGATGGGAGAGGAAAACCACTCAAATACGGTGGGGTTGGATTTATGGAGCAACTTCAGTGTCTTGTCCACATCCCAACCGTTGATGTCCAGAACACCATTGATGGGCAGCTCGATCACATCACGGACCCGGTTGAGCCTGAGATAGCTCTCTCTGGGGCGCACATAAATGAAGCGCACATCATAGTCGCTGTCCGGAGAAGCAAAGCCCCAAGCACGGCTACCGGACTCCACGGCCAAAAGGATGCGGCAGTTCTCACGCTGCTCGATTTCATGAAGCTTTTCTTTGATCAATGCTTCCACGGTCAACACCGCCTTTCATCATTGTATTTCAGTCTGCTGCCTTAAAGTTATAGACAGGACGGATCCGCTCAATAATCTCCGCAGTAGGGCCGATTTGAGCGACGATCTCCTCCATGCTCTTATAGGCCATGGGAGACTCGTCCAGCGTGTCGGGCACAACACAGGTGGTGTAGATACCCTCCATTTCCTTCTGGAACTCCTCCATGGACAGAGCATTGAAGGCCGCCTTGCGGCTCATCAGCCGGCCGGCGCCATGAGGTGCGGAGCAATTCCAATCCTCGTTGCCCTTGCCGCTGCAGATCAGGCTACCGTCACGCATGTTGATGGGGATCAGCAGCTTCTCGCCGGCCTTGGCGGAGACAGAGCCCTTACGCAGGATCATGGCGTCCGTATCAATATAGTTGTGGATGGTGGTGAAGGTCTCCACCGCCGTGAAGCCCATGCCAGTCATGATAACATCCACCATGGCCTTGCGGTTGAGCATGGCGAACTGCTGTGTCAGCTTCATATCGTGGATATAGTCCTCGAACAGCTTACCCCCCACATAGGCCAGATCTTTTGGGATATTCAGCTCGTGCTCCTTCTTGAGCGCCTTGATGGTCTTCTGGATCTCCTGGAACCGGCCCTCGGCCTTCAGCTGGTCAATGGCGGCTTGAACTTGATGCTGGGCGCCGCCCCAAAGGGCACGCCGACCCTCATTCTGGTAGTGCTCAGCCACCTCGGTGCCCAGATGACGGCTGCCAGAGTGGACCACCAGGAACAACCGGCCATCCTCCGCGCGATCCACCTCAATGAAGTGGTTGCCGCCACCCAAAGAGCCGATGCTGCGCATGGCCCGGTTGAGATTGACTTGATCTGTGCAGCGGAGGCGAGTCAGATCGATCTCAGCGTTCAGTGCATGAGGAATGTCTCGAACCTCACGGCCATAGGGGATCTCCCTGCGGATTAGGGCGTCCAGCTTCTCAAAGTCGACCTCCCGCTCACGAAGCTCAACAGTCTCCATACCGCAGCCGATATCGACGCCAACCATACCGGGCACGATCTTGTCCTGGATGGTCATGGTGGTACCGATGGTACAGCCCTTGCCAGCGTGGACATCGGGCATGATCCGGATCTTGCAGCCGGCAAACTCGGCCTGATCGCAAACGGTCTGGATCTGCTTGCGGGCTGCCTCCTCCAACTCGGGGGTGTAACAGACCGCAGTATTATATAAACCTTGAATCGTAATCATAACGATCTCCCTTTCCTTCATACTCTTTATTTTACGGTTCATCTCTGCCAACAGCAACACTTTTGTTGGGAAAGAAAAGTGATGAGCAAAACAGGCAGAAGGAGCAGCCCACAAACAAGGCAAATGGGAATCGAAAGAGTTTAGGGCATCTCAAGGGCGCAAAAACCACAGCGCGGTAAACCCCGCGCCTGAAAAAGGTATGGAACAGGCAGATCAGGCGGAACGCCGAAGCTGTTTGGCAGAACGGTAGGAGTGAGAACCATGCAGAACGGCGGCCAGCGCGACCGCTAAAGCGGAGATGTGGGCCAGTGTGTTGAGGTTTGCCGCGCTGGCGCCGTTGCGCACCCACAGCCGCTCCTGACCTGTGGATTTGAAGCGGGAATTGTAGCGCTCGCACTCCGTCCGCAGGGCGTATGTCCTCTTGAAACAGAGGCAGCTGCGGTCAATGGAAAGCCTGTAATCCGTGGGGACGATCCTGTATTTAACGCAACCCCTGTTTTTCTTCCCGTTATTCCAGTTTTTGTGGCTGCAAGGGCAAACATCGGTTTTGGACTGACGGAATGGGCAGCAGAATTTCTGCCGGGTACGATTATTGTCGGTGGTTTTGCCATCTTTGTGCATAGCTAGTCCAGCATCACAGATCAAGTTACCTGCCGGAAGAGCTTTGCTCTTGGAATTGCGTTTTTTGAGGGGGATAAAAGCTTCCCCATCATAGACCGATTTCACGGTGTTGTAGATGCTTTTCGCGTCGTAGCCCTTATCCGCGAGAAAGGAACACCCCTGCAAAGGGAGGATCTGGTTGGCTGCGGCGAGGATGTCAACGGCAACTGTGGAATCCATGATGTTGGCTTGGGTGGTCAGCTCGTAGAGTGGCAGCCCGGAGATGCAGTCCACCAGCACATGGCTTTTGTATCCCCAGTAGAACTCGTACAGCCGCTCATTGTGCTGGTTGGAGGCCGAATGGACGCCCAGAGCGCAGTCCGGGTCGCTTTTAGGGTGGTTTTCCTTGGAGAACTTGCTTTTCGCAAAGGACTTCGGGTTGTTCTGCTTCGTGTTCGCCATGATGGGTGTGGAATCCAGACCAACGAAAGACGCATCCACCACGCCCAGCTCATACAGCTTCCGCACCAGATTGGCCATGATCGACTTCAACGCACCGTTGTTCAACTGCCGCAGGCAGCGGTCATACGTCCAATAGGACGGCAGCGGCTCCATGATGTTAAAGCCGCAGTAATGGGCGATGATGCGGTTGTTGTCCAGATAATCCATCAGATCTGTGATCTGCGTGAAACCCTCGCATTTCATAACGATAAACGCACAGACCATGGCTTCTTTCGGGAAGCCCCGCCGCCCGGTTGCCGCTCTGGGCAGCGTGAAGTCCAAGCTGCTGAAAAGCTTGTCGTAAAACATGGCGGCGCTTTGGGATGTAAACAGCGTCACATCCTGAATGATTTCCTGTCGGTAGATAGCGGCCAGCCCCTTTCCGGTTGGTTTTCTCTCAAGTCAATTTTACCAAAAAGGGGCTCCGCTTTCTATAGCATATGAGTGATTTTCGGTTTCAGCCATGGCCGGGAACCATTGCAATTACTACTCTTTTGGAGTTTTGCTCATGGCTGTGGGAAAGAAAAAGCAGGAGGCGATAACATACCTGCTATCACCTCCTGCGTCAGCTCTATTATGCCACGATCGCCGCGTAACGCTCGGAACCCAGAACATCCATCATGAAGGCATAGGGGGAAAGAATGCCGGCTTTCAGCATGGAGAAGATTCGGGGATTACAGCCGGATACCAGCGCAACGCCCTGGTCGTTGATCTTGACGGGCTGCTGCTGATTACGGCTTGCCACATTCCAGAACATCACCTCGGGCAGCTGGTAGCCATGTTCCTCGAAGAGCCGCTGCGTATACTCGAAGTTGGTCAAGGAGCAATCTTCAGTACAGTAGTCGAACTCCATATCGGAGATAATGAAGATCTTGGCAGGCATATCCTTCTGGGGCACACGGTTCTTCACGGCAGTCTTGAGGATCAACTCAAACACACGCTGGATATTGGTGTTGGCGACCTCGTTGAACTGGTGACAGTACCGCACCTTTTCGTAGATATCCTTGCCCTTAATCTCCACCAGCTTGGGATTCTCAGAGAATGTGATGAAGTGGTTTTGGAATGCGCCGGTGTTGCGCTCGGCATAGTAGATACCAAGAGACAGCGCCACAGTGGCGGGGATGGGATCAGCACCACCGTACATGGAGCCGGAGCCATCAATGACGACCAGAGCGTTCTCACCGCCAGTGAAATCCTCCTGTGTCTTCCATGTTGCGTCAATGGCCTTGCGCTCCTGATCGGAGATATCGCCGCGACCGAAGAAGGGCTTGATCATCTCATAGGGCATCAGGGTGCCAGTGTGGAGCTGCTCCGTACCCTCGGCGACACGGCTCATGAATTCATCATAGCGGTCTCCATCATTTCGCATGAAGGCCTTACGATACTTGAACATGGCCTTGGAGGGCTGCTTGGAGTAATCGAAGGTGTAGTCTTTTTCGCGCAGGTTGTTCTCGATGATGCTGATCTTGGTGCGCAGGGCGCTCAGCGTTTTGCGGTACTGGGCGTCGTTCATTCCCAGTGATCGGGCAATTTGTTTTGCCTGCCGGATCGCATCCTCGTTGGAGGCATTGACGGAAGGAAGCCACTTGGCCAGCAGCGACACGGACTCGCCAGCCTCCAGAGCGGCACAGTCGGCTGCCAGCTGCTTTTTGATCAGATGCAGCACCTTGCCTTCGCATGTGGTGCCCATCAGGACCAGCAGGTCATCGTAGCGTCCATACTCTGCAATGTACTGGATGTTCTTCTCCAGGGATCGCGGCTCGTTGTTGGCCAGCCACTTCAGAATGGTACGGAAGACACGGCGCTCGCCGATACCGCCACGAATATCTCTCGCAAAGAACAGGGTCTTCATGGCCAGATCAGCGTCTTCGGCATAGGCGCGGAGGAAGCGATTCGTGATCTCCTCGTCACGCTCTCTGCGCAGGGCGCCGATCGTAGCGAACAGATCCAGACATTCAGACTGGGTGGAACGATATGTAACTGCGCCATTTTCCGTATGGGTCATATTTGCTTCTTTCTTTAGAAACTTCAGCATGGAAATCACTCCTCCGTGATGAATTGGTTATACAAGGCACCATCAGGGATTTGAACCCGAAAGTACGATTTCTAGTCGTAGTTGTTACCAAGAATTGCTGTTGGTGCCTTTCACAAGATGCCTGACATATCGCAAGTCCTAAGCCGCCAGTTGACCGGCGCCCTGACCTCTGCATCGGATCGGATTCAAGACCGTTGGGTGTTGCTGTGGGCATCTTTATTGATAAAACAAGGCACCATGTGAAGTGGGAATCGAACCCACGAACGACGGGTATGAACCGCCTGCTATAACCATCTTAGCTATTCAATCTTTGCTGTTGGTGCCTTTTTGTCTAAGGAGTGAATACATCATCCGGGTGGGGCTCGAACCCACGACACAGAGATTGGGGTCTCCCGTTCTACCATCTGAACTACCGGAGATGTATTCGACAAGACGCTGTCCTTTATCATCATAAAGGGGGTCTCACCCTTTGTCGGCCTGCCCCGAAAGCAGGTGCTCCTTCGTTGAGCTAATGTTAATAGATAATGCTGTTAGCGTCTTTTACAAAGCGCATTCTTTATTCCGGAGAGGTTACTACGCCAGACCAGAACAGCGTCTATGATTAAAAGTCATATGCATGGGTTTGCTGTATGCGCTTTTCGTGATTTAAGAATACTGCCTGTTCAGAGGAAAAACACGGAAAAAAAGTTGCGAACTCAAGAGCAACTACCTAAAAGTCTGCGAAAAATTGGTTCAAACCCATTCCAGACCGCAGTTGGCAAGGAGCTGTTCTTTCATTTGGACACCTCCTGTGGTAAAATGAGGCCATAAACTGCAGGAGGTGGATTTCGTGGCATATAGTGAGTTGGTCAAGAGTTTTGAGCGTATCCGGAGCTACATGCGCGAATTCTATGTCTATGGGTTTAAGAGTCGGGAAGAGTACAGCATCAAGAGTGTCCGCAGCTACGATAATGAGCGGCGAAGAATTGAGAGTTGGATCGGCGACTTTATGTCCTTCCATCAGGACACATCCGGCAAGAATGTATTCCTCTCGGTTGACAGCAGGCGGATCCCACACAACCCGCTCCACAAGGCTTTTAAAGCCAAAAGCTTTACCGATAAGGACATCACCCTCCACTTCTATGTGATGGACCTGCTGGCCGATGGCAGCGCGCTTTCTTCCAGAGAGATTGTCGATTGCATCAATGATGACTATCTCTCTCATTTCAGCGGCGCCTTCTCTCCAGACGAATCCACCGTGCGGAAAAAGCTCAAGGAATATGAGGCGCTTGGTCTGCTAAGCTCCGAGAAATGCGGTCGTGAGGTACTCTACCGGAGAACGGATGATAACACCGTTGATTTGAATACCTGGGCAGACGCCCTATCCTTTTTCTCCGAGGAGGATCCACTCGGGGTGATTGGCTCCTTCTTGATCGATAAATTGGAAAAACCTTGTGATAGCTTCCGATTCAAACATCACTACATGCTCCACGCCCTGGACAGTGATGTCCTCTGTGATCTGTTGGCGGCAATCGATGAAAAAAGAGCTGCGGAACTGACCGTCAGGAGCCTGCGGAGTGGCCGCGACTATCAAAGGACGGTTTGTCCTCTGAAGATCTATGTCAGCACCCAGTCCGGGCGCCAGTATCTGCTCGGCTACCATTACCGGGGGCGGCACTTATCTTTCTTCCGGTTGGATGCCATCAAAAAGGTCACGATTGGGAATGTCGAGAAACACTACAGCAAGTACTTAGGGTACCAGGAGAAGTTTGACCAGCACCTTTGGGGTGTCTCAACGGGTCCCGACCATAATTTGGATCATATTGAAATGACGGTCCATTTTGACCCGGGCGAGGAATTCGTGCTGCACCGCCTGGAGCGCGAGAAGCGCCATGGTACAGTCGAACTATTGGACTCACAGACTTGCAGGTTTTCAGCCGATGTCTATGATGCCTCAGAGATACTGCCCTGGCTGCGCACCTTCATCGGCCGCATTGTAGATCTCAAATGCTCCAGCCAGTATGTTTTGGATATGTTCCAAGAAGATTTGGCTCGGATGGACGCTCTGTACGGAGGTGGCAACGATGTTATTCAGTGAGATCTACGGAAGCTATTTCAATGTCGTCGCAGCTGTCCTTTCCGAAGCATCCGATGGGAAGTTGACAGATCGAAGAATGACCGAGCTTGTCCGGGAAAAGGCTTTCGCGGAAAGCGCGCTTGCAATTCCGGCAGCGCTGAAATCCGGAACCTGGCCTTTACTCGATCAGGAGTATCATTCCATACTTCACCACAAGCCAACCATGCCTTTGACAATGCTCCAAAAGAGATGGCTCAAAGCGCTGCTGTCTGATCCCAGAATCGCTCTGTTTGATCCGGACACGACCGGGCTGGAAGATGTTGATCCGCTGTATGCTCAGGACACCTTCATTCTCTTTGACCAGTACGCGGACGGAGATCCGTATGGGGATCCCGCCTACATAGCTTGCTTCCAAACAGCACTGAAGGCAATTCGAAAGAAGAGAAAACTGCGTATCCGGTTCCGTGGCCATACCGGCGCCCGCCATTCGATCGAGTGTATACCTTACCGCCTGGAATATTCCGCCAAGGACGATAAGTTCAGGTTACTGGCAACCGGCAAGCGACGGCTCAACACGATCAATATGGCTCGTGTGCGTTCATGCGAGTTGCTGGATGCCTATGATCCCAAATCCATCACGCTGCCTCAGGAAAATTCCGAAGAGCTTGTAATGCTGCTTCATGACGAGCGCAACGGGCTGGAACGTGTGCTGCTACACTTCTCCCATTTTGAAAAAGAGACTCAGAAGTTGGCCGATCGGCTCTATCAGATCAGGCTCCGTTACGACAAGGACGATGAGACCGAGCTGCTTATTAGGGTGCTGTCCTTCGGCCCGGTGCTGGAAGTCATTGAACCAAGCGCTTTTGTCACGCTGATGAGAAAGCGGATTGCCGTTCAGAAACAGCGCTTCTGCCAATAATTCTCCTAAGCACAGAAAAAACCATCATTCGTCAGAAAGGCTGCACGAGAAATGACTGATAACGAAACCAATTTGACCTTACTGAATGTGAATCAGATTGTGAGCCTATTGTCCCGGGCCTATATCAAGCTCATCAAAAACGGTACCCCACTAAAATCTTTTCCCTCCGTGATGCTGTGGGGGCCTCCGGGTATCGGCAAATCCCAGGGTGTTCGTGAGATAGCGGGCAACATCCAGGCTAAGACCGGAAAAAAGGTTTCCATCACAGATGTACGCCTGTTGCTATTCAACCCGGTAGATCTCAGAGGCATCCCGACGACCAACGCGGATAAAACCCTATCGGTGTGGCTGAAGCCTCAGATTTTCCAGATGGATGAAAGTGAAGATGTGATCAACATCCTCCTCCTAGACGAGATCACCGCCGCACCGCAGTCGGTGCAGGCCGCTGCCTATCAGATCACGCTGGATCGCGTTATTGGTGAGCATAAGCTGCCGGAGAACTGTATCGTCATTGCCGCTGGCAACCGCGTTACCGATAAATCCGTTGCCTATAATATGCCACGCGCATTAGCCAACCGTCTCTTGCACATTACTGTGAAGGGCGATCCTGACTCCTGGCACGACTGGGCTGTCAAATCAGGCATTCACCGCTTTGTCACCAGTTTTCTGGAGTATAACCCAACCGCTCTCATGCGCTCCGATAGCCCTGAATCCACCTTGGCTTTTCCAACACCTCGTTCCTGGGAGATGGTCAGCAACATCCTTACCAATATCTCAGAAAACATGGACGCAATTCAGCCTTTGATATCCGGCTGTATCGGGGCAAGCGTAACTTACAATTTTGCGAAATGGTGCACTCTGTTTTCAAACCTGCCTTCAATCGAAGACATCTTCGCCGGGAAAAAGACTGCTGTTGAGAAGTCTCCGGAAATGCAGGAGGCCCTTAGGGCTGAGATGGTCGCCTATGCGCGTCAGCATCCGGGAAAGGAGCTCATCAACAACTCTATAGTATTCGCTTGTGATCTTCCTTGGACTTTCCGCACCAACCTCCTCCATGATTATCAGCTCATCCCTAAGCTCCGCCCCATTCTTGCAGAAAACGCAATATACCTGGATGCGGTTAAGGCAGGCATGAAATGACTGATAAGCGAATCAATAAGCTCAAAAGAAAACTCCAGGAGGCCCGGTATCGGCTTCTGACACGGGAGCCGGAGTTGGCGGCGCCGCTGGTAGAGATGTTGTTTGTCACCAATGTGGATGTGCGCCGGATGTCAACAAACGGGAGTTGCATCTACTTTGACGCGAGCTGGTTGGAAAAGCTCGACGACAACAGCTTGGATTTTGCGCTCTGCCACCAGCTCATGCATATCCGGTTAGGGCATCTCTCACGCCCGCAGTTTTATAAAGGTGACCGTTTTCACTTTGCCTGCAATATCGTTGTCAACTCCTCGCTTATCCGGTATGACTTCACGGATGACAAGCTCCCTGGAATCGGCGAGATCCACCATGAGACTTTTTATCCCAAAGTTGAAGGCTGCGAGTTGACGCCTTACGAGGCATTTCAGATGACACCTTTGGATCCTTCCACGTTGAGTGATGCGCAGCGCCGCAATCTCCTGCTGGATTCAGATGAGTGGTGGGATAGGCCGAACGCCCGCACCGAGGATGGGGTCCTGATTCTCAGCCCGGATGACCCTGATCCCGATGACCTAATTCCATCTGAGCGCATTCGAGGAATCATCGAGCGAGTGTGCAAAGGGTTCCGCAAGCAGGAGATGCCTGAAGTATATCGCCCGGAAGCAGATGATGATGACGAACTGGACGATCTCATCTTCGAGTATACAACACGCCCGAGTGCGAATCTCAAAGAGGCAATTCGGGAAATCCGGGGTTCAAAGGACCGCGATGCAGAAAACTATGACAGTAGCACCCTTTGTGAGCGCGTCCTTCACCGATCGAAAATCACGACTCACGATTGGCAATCTCTCTTGAACCACTTTATCATGGACGAAACAAGGGACTACAGCTTTACCCCTCCCGATCGCAGGCTGCAGGACCTGGACTTCTTTCTGCCGGATTACAACGAGTCTGAAACGCCCAGGCTCAATGTTTTGTTCATGGTTGATATCTCTGCCTCTTTGAAAGATCAGGAAGTGGCCATGGCCGCCGCCGAGATCTGCGCAGCTATTGAGCAATTCGGCGGGATGCTTAGCGGCTCCATCGGTTTCTTTGATTCGGAAGTCCGACGGGTAGTTCCCATTACCAGTGCGGAAAACCTGCTGCAACTGAAGCCATATAGCGGAGGCGGGACAAGTTTCCAGTGCATTTTTGATTATGTTCGGGAACATATGTCTGACAATGTTCCTTCAGAAATCGTCATCATGACAGATGGGAAAAGCGATTTCCCGGAATATGAGGCCTCATCCGGCATACCTGTGCTCTGGCTGCTCACCAATAACCGTGTTAGGATCCCCTGGGGGCAGGCGGCGTACTTCCGAAAATAGGAGGTATTTGTGCATACACAGGAACAACGTATTAGTCAAAATGCATTGACTTGCCAATTCCGGCCATTAACGGTACAATATGAGCACAGAATCATCACCATGGAGGTATTGCAATGGCAACGGATAGCACCCTTCAAAAAATAGCCGATAATCTTCTCGCGCAATTCGACAAGACTCTACTTGATAATTCAACAGATTTTTCTTCTTGCGACCAAATATTGAACGCAGCTCCCTCTGAACACAAAGGTGGGTTGGAGTCCCTTTACTGTGATCTACTTTTGGACGCACTTATTTCGGGTTACTACAGGTATTCCGAGATGGACACCAAGCAGTTGGTCGATGACCCACTATATACAAAATTCAAGAAAATGGTATATGGACTCGATAGATCGGATCCATACAATTTGCTGTACTACGCCATTATTGATTTGGTATCCGGAAAGAAAGAGAATGTTCTTCAGTACTTGTCGGCTTACCTAGATGAAAAAATCAAAAGCCTCAAAACAGAGTCTGGGATATTCACAGCTGAGGATTTCACATACATTCTGGTGGTTCCACTGAAAGAGGGCTTTCCCGGTATGTGGAGCGCCATAGGAAGAATGCTGGATAGAGACGATGTTGAAGCAGGAATCCCTGAAATGTGTGCTGCTCTGGATCACCTGTATTATGACTCTAAGAATGAGAGCATCATCGAGTCACTTACCCAGGTCTTACAGTGTAATCCGAAGATCCTGTTAGCAAAAGAACTCCTCGGATATACCTACTACAATATGCAGATGTTGGGAAATGCACTCTCATATTTTGAGCAATTTGAAGATGGAAAACCCACATCTCGCATTTTCCTTGAGGGCACCGTCTACGTCTGGATGGCATGGTGCTACGGAAAGAAAAAGGACTGTCTCAAGGAAGAAGAATACTATCGGAAGTCACTTGAGGCTCTTCCTGTCGGCGAAAATACCCTAAATAATCTAGGGTACTCGCTGTATAAACAGAGGAAATTCAAAGAAGCCCAAAGCGTATTTGAAGACTGCCTGCGGCAGAATCGAGATGTGCGCTATGCCGCAAATAATCTCGTGCGAACCCTTCTCGCCCAAGGCAAGAATGGAGAGGCTCAGAGAGTCATCCAAGAGCATGAGCGTTTTGTCTCAAAGGATTTGAAGAAGAGGGCTGAAAAGCCAGTTGGCAAAGTAAAAATCGCTGTCCCAGAGCCTGCCGTTACTGATGTTGAGGCGGAAACGATCGTAGACATCGGCGTAAAAAAACAGCAATTCTCCAGCGAAAAGCTTCTCGAAGATGAACTGGTGCAGCGGATGGAAATTGGCATTCCTGTATTTGGGATGCCGCTCCGTATATATCAGAAGCGAGGTGTCTATGGCAGGCAATTTGTTTTGAGGAATGGCAGGCTTGATATCCTTGGGATTGATACCGCTGGAGACCTGTATGTTATCGAGTTGAAAAAGGACTCTGGCTATGATGACGCTTATGCACAAACGCGAGAGTATATCGATTGGATTGAGGAAGATGTTGCAGTCAAAGGACAGCGTGTATTTGGCATAATATGTTTGAATGATCCGACAAAAGATCTCATTGAAAAAGTCAAGGCTGACGATCAGATGCGGCTATTTGAGTACTCCATTTCCTATTCAGAGATTATCTAACGAAGAAGGCATGTATCCAGCAAGACCGTCCGATCAACTAGACAATCCTCGTTTCCTTGAATGAAATATGTTTTATTCCTCTAATCGGTACGGATAAAGGCAAAGAAGTGATGAAGAATCTTTTCAAAGAGCAGCTTAAACGCCAGAAAAAGTAATGTCAAAAGGCATACCTTTTGACCGACTGAACTGAACATGAAAAACACGCCCCAAGAGTGCGCCAAAACATCGGCGTTCACTTTTGGGGCGTGTCATTTTCGTTTAGTACATTTTGGGTCAGCGGGGGCAACGAGGATCTTCCCACTAACCCTCGGCTTTTGTAAAGATTATTTTGTTATCAACGACTTCGAAAAGCAGCTCATCTCCGTCGTTAAGATCCAATGCATTCCGCACCCATTTTGCAATATGGATCTGCCCATCATTAAACATAGTTGTAACATACGAATTAAGGCTCTCTCTAGTTACTCCTGGAATCAAGCCACCATCAATAGCGCTGTAAATTGTTGCTCGGGCTTTTGGGGCAGTGCTCCACTTTTCTTCTTGCAATCTATCAATAATTTTTGCTGGGCTTAATTTTTCTTCTAGAATTAGCATTGCAATGTGCTGAGCCAGCTCAGGAGAAATAGAGCAAATTGTCGGTCGTCCCTTTTCGGATAAATGGCCTCTGTATTGTTCCTCAGCATGGCCCGGATCATAGATTCCATTGATGGAGCCTCGATCTATTTCCCGATAAATCGTTGCGTTATGGACGCCTAATGCACGAGCGATATCCACTTTCTTAGTGCCTTTGTCTAACAATTCTTTTACCCTTAGTCTTTGCTCATATGATAGGTGACTGTATGTTCTTGGCATGCATCGCGCCCCCAACATTTATTCTCATTATTATTCTATAATCCTGTTCTTCCCGTGCGATGAACAATTTAGGGCAAATCTTATTTCGGAGTGCAGGCACCACCCTGCATGGGCAGCTTGTTGACACCCTTGTAGTCCACGAACTTGCCGGCAGATGGTTTTGCAGCCGGCACTTTCTGTACGGTGCTGCCCATCATTGCCTTCATCTTTTCGATCTTCTTATCGAGCTTAGGGGTAGGTTGTCCATTCCGGGTTGCCTGTGCCTTGGCCATTGTAAGACGCTGATATTGTTGCTTCAAAGACATCTCTTGTTTTTTCAATATGATCCCTCCATTAGTAGTTTTTGAGGAACAACGACTTCAGGCTAAACTATTAGGTCTTTTCCCAGAGGCTTGTCCTCATATGTATCCAGGACACATCAATATTCTCTTTGAATTCTTCCCCGTTCACAGTCGTGGCAACGATACGGCACTGCTTGAATCCTAACCGTTTGCAATGCCATTCGATTGCATCCGCATCCTGCTGCGTCAGAACATATGATATGTTGTGGTATGGGAGGATAGTGGCGTCTTCACTACTTGGAAAGCACTGAATCAGAAGTTGCTTCCGCCAACACATGTCAAAACTCTCAATGATAACCGGTGATTGGCCCACATTATAGATTTCAATACAGTACTCAGATGAACTCGTCTTTGTGCGTAACCCTTCTTCAACCAACTCGGTGTCCGGGGTAGAATTAAGTTTGAAGCAGAGGTGCGGTCTTAAACGGCGAGCTGCGCTCATCTCATTAAGACCCCAGCCGATAATCACACCAAGTACTGTAAAGGCTCCGCCAATGACTACTGAAATCAACGCATCCATCTCTCACACAATCCTTATCCTCATATGAGCTAGTTTATAAATAATCACCTGTTTCCTTTGGCGTGATTATGTGTTCTGCAGAGCATCTGGCAATTATTGATGTCAGTCGCGCCCCCCTTGCTCCAGGCGGTAACATGATCCGCATCCATCTCAGCTTCTTTGTAGATGCGTTTGGCGTTGGCATCATGTCCCAATGCACATAGAGGACAATTGGATTCTCCTTTTTCTTGAGCAGCCTTTGTTTGTTTCAAATAGACCGCTTTCTTTGTTTTCTGATCAAATACACGAATATTAAGGAGAATGGGATTCTCCTCACCGCCCAGAATATATTCGAATATTCCTTTTCTGTCTGTAACTTGCGTATCTTCAAGCAGCGTGGCAACCCTTTCAGAGACCTTTTCCTTCGAGTATGCATTATTGTGGAACCGACGGTAGAGGTCGCCCCAATCTAGCCCACACATCTCGCTGCCAGTGTAATCAAATACAGAATCAATCCAATCAATCACTGTATCGAAGTGGTTTTTTAATTCGGTGATGCTGGAATCATATCTATGGAGAGCCATGTATTCATCAATGTTGTGGTTACTTACCCAATCAAGAGCAGCCTCCAAAATGTACTGCCGCTTTGGATCACCTTTTACATATGTCTGCCAGCGGTTCATATTTGCGTTCCCAGTGTTCGAAAACACCTCTCGTGCCTTCGTTACAAAAGAGCCATGATAAGATGCATTTCGCAATTCCTGTTTTACTAGTGGGACGCCCGCAATGTTTATTGTTTCAAACCATGCTTGAATCTCAGACGGTTCACCTTCGCATACATAGATGGTCAGGGGTGCGTTTGTTATCCGGTCTTGCAAATCCTTATCAAGGCTATCGAAATATCGAGGTTTCCCATCTATTTCCACAGCGAATTGCCAAGATTGGTTAACGTACCGTGCAAATGAGGTGATGCGCTGCTGTCCATCTAGAACTTCATACATTCCGTCTTTGTTTTTGACAAAATAGATCAATCCTAGCGGGTATTTCTTCAATAATGACTCGACAACGGCTACGTCGCGTTTTCCGTCTCCATAGATATAATTACGCTGATACTCCGGTTGGATAATGAGCTGCCCATCAAGGCCAAAGAGTCCCTTGCCCTCGTTTTTGTCAAAGATGAATCCCTTACAAACATCGCCGACAGTCCATTCGGTATGAAGAGTTGTGATCATTATTTAGCCCCGCCCTTCTTAGATTGAATAAAGATTCGCCCGTAGGTAATAAGTGGAATCCCTTCATCAGATAGTATGTATGTATTCTGTACCCGCCAAGTATTGTTCATATCTTTATACTTTTGTTGCATCTCAGGTGACGGTGGGGTATAGAAGTCGCACTCAGTCTCTGCCCACTTCAAGTCACCCCTTCGCCCTAGTATCTCGAACTGCTCCGGGTCATAACGATCCATAAATGTCATTGGAACACCCATTATCCCGTCGTAATCAGAAGGGATACATTCAACAAACGGAACCTCGATGGCATCATAATTGTCATAACGTGGATACTCTATTTTCCCATATTCCTTCTCTAGTTTCTTGCGCAGTTTTTTATTGTACTTCAGATTATGTGCCATGGTATCAAGAAGGAGTGGTTCGTGGCGCTTACCATGATCGATATTGGTAAACCAACACGCTGATGCCAAACGACCCATTACCACGCCATCAATAATTTTGTAAGCAGAGCCCTCTTTCTTATTCTCAATAAGCCACTGCTTATAATCATCAGTGACATGGAAATACATATCCTGGCTTAGAGATTTGTAACCAAGCCAGATTTCATTTCGTTCTAAATGCGGGAACACTTCTTTGTCATTGATAGCATTCATGTTGCCCAGAATAACGAATTTCTTATTTGCTTCCAAGATCCACTGGAGAAATCCCATTCTCCCTTTTGATGTCGAAAACTGACTAAAAGGCGGATTAGTGATGATAATGTCAGCTTCATCACGAAGAGCCGTCACTTCAACAGAACGGAAATCCCCATCACCATCAAGATATCCAGAGAATTCAATATCATCAGCATCGACACTTCCAGATCCATCTCTATCACATGTCAAGGTAAAAAGCTTGCCATGAGTCTCATGTTTTTCTTGATCAAAGAGCGGCGACTCCATTTCGAACAGCGTTAGTTGCTGGTTTCCAGCACTCTTAGCATAAGACGTTGAAATTAACTTTTTAAGGCCAAAACGATTGAAATTAGCCGCAAAATACTTCGTGAAGTTCGACCATTCCGGATCGTCACATGGCAAGAGAATGACTTTATCTCTAAACACATCTGGATTAAACTCGATATAGGCGTTGATTTCCGCCTCAATATCACTATATTGCGTATAGAATTCATCATTCTGCACAGCTTTTGCTCTGCTGAGACTCGCATTTGCTGCCATAGGTTTTCCTCCCAGCTTCCGATAATTCTTTTTCCGACTCAACTGTCAGAAATACTAAGTCCAAAACGGCTGCATAGCAGACAGCAGTTTCTTTGCCTGTTGTGTATGGAAAGCAATCATCGCATCCCAGTCATCCTCTTTAGTAATGCTGACCTCCGTCATCTTGTCATAGATCCGGCAACCTCTGACGCCTTCTTGGCAAACCCAAGTCAGTGCCTTGCCGTAGGCCGTTTCTATCTCAGAACGGTGGGTTTCAAGCAGTCTGTATACCGCCCGATTCTTATCATAATCGCCCTGATCAATGTAGATTTCCACACGCGCAGAATCGAAGTTTGCCACACAAGAAATCAAAACGCCCGGTTTATTGGTGCCGCCATAAACCGCGTTGTTCTTTTGAGGATTCGCATTCTGGAAACTGCCGGTTGTCTTCTGGATCAACGGCAGGGCTTTCTCCCAGTACTTTCTTCTGATCTTATGGCGCTCTGCCTCGTCTTCAGATCCAGTGTCTTTTGCATCATCAAGAAAGAACACCAGATCGGATGGATCCTGCTTGTACTGCTCAAAGAACTTCCGCAGTAGATTGATTTTATACTGAGTGGCAGTACCCGTCCAGACATAGATATCCTCGTCAATCTTGACGCAGCTGGAATAATTCTCGGCAGTTCTTCCCACATGAATTGAGAGTTCAACACTGTCGTCGGCATCGGCCAGATAATTAAGATAAGACTTGTCTGCATTATGGAGTTCTTTCAGAACAGCAGCATACATTTCAGCCCAAGATGTTGTGTCATGCTCCATGCCACGGAACCTGTATTTGACGAGGGTCCGCCCTGTGAGGTTTATTTCATCATCAAGGGCCACTTCATCATATTGCTTTTGCGGTGGCGTATACGAACTTGCCGCATATGGCCAGAGTTGGATTGCCTGTTGAGTCAGATATCCACATCGTTCTTCTAATTCAGCCAGTCCCCAGTGTTCCTTTTGCGCTACGCGCTGATTCATCTTTATCCCGCTCTGAAGATACCCATCCTGCATGGTTTTCTTTTCGGAGAATGGGCTATTACTGTACTTTGAGTTGTATGCTGTCAGGGTGAGATTTGCAAGGCGATGAAGCCAATCGCTATGGATAGTCTCCGCATCGTCTTTCAATTCGCTAATCCAGACCGGAGTGAGCTTTTGAGGCATGATATGTTCGATGGTATATTCTCCGCTATCCAAACGGCCATAGATTTCTTTATATTCGCTGCTATCACCATTCTCTAATCTTTCGAATAGATAGGCCTTATACCGAGGTGGCATAGCATAGATGTTCTTGTTTTTCAGTCCCTCGGCAAATGCCTCGTCATCAGGGAATGCCGCCTTCTCCTTCTTGGAAGTCAACACATATTTCAGCTTTTCGATGAACATGTTGTAGGTTCCATCAAAACGCCTGATGTCGGAGCTGAGTGTCAGGAAAACCTTGGCCAGTGTATTGGAGGGAAGATCACAGATAATTCGGCGCAGCAAATAGGACTCTACGATCCGGCAGGTCTCAGTGACCTCGTCCACAGTCAATATGCCTTCCTCCTGGAGCCGTAGCACCTCCATCAAGAAGGGGCGAGTAACACTGCTCTCAAACCGATTCAAACGGAAAATGGATGCTTTCAGTTTCGTGGGGAAGCTCTGGTGGCCGACCAGCAGTTTGTTGTACCGCTTGGCATAAGCTAGGAGATCCTTCATGATTTCTTCCATCTCACCGGTACGCTTATCGGCAAACGCCTTAAAATCGGTGTAGATGTCTTTCATGCTGGAGATTTTCTTATTCTTGATGCTCAGGTAATCACGGATGAATGGGCTGACATCGTAGGAATTGTTCTGCTTATCGTAGCCCGCATTCTTCTCAATGGGGTTCCAGTAACTATCGTAGTAACGCTCCTGTTTCTCAATGTCGAGGCCCATCAGGACGAAGTTCCGGATTTTGTCGCCCTCATTCAGTTCGAGTCCGGTAGAGTTGAGGCTCTCAAAAACGAGCTGAGGATCATCGTCAGGAGGTGTCAGCGTGATGTCGATGATCTGCAGCTTTTCAACGGCCTTGAAGATCTGGTCGATTGTAATGGCTTGCTTTTGGATCTCATTGTAGAAGAACAGATAGTTCTGTGTGATGTTTGAAGAGCGTGCAAAATTTTCAGGATCTCCCCACAGGCGATCATAGGCATCCTGGTCACCCTTGATAGGTTTTAATTTGACCTTTCGGTTCTTAGGGTTAATCTCATCCACCAAATATTTCTTGGTGATCTGCGCATAAAGAGTATCGTCCTCAGGAACAACCTTTCCATCTTTGATCAGGTTGGCCATAGCCAAAAGGAGCAGGGAAACGGTTGTAATTCGTTGCTGGCCATCAATGACGAGGTAGTCAGAACTACTGCCCATAGGGTCGCTTACAGACACGATTCCTCCAAAGAAGTGCCACCGCTTCTTGTTTTGGATCGTCCGAACAAGATCCTGGTACAGCTTTTTGCAGTGCTCCTCGCGCCAATCATAGTTTCGCTGATAGACAGGAATGATCAGCTTGTCCGCATTCTTCAAATAATGAGTAAGAAGTTTTCCTTGGCCGTTCATAATTTGCCCTCCAGCTCATCAGTGGCGTTCTTCTTGCCGGGTTTCTTATATTTCTCGGAGTAACCGATATACTTTCCGCTCTTTATTCTGGCATCCACTGGCTTTTCTGCGTCTTTCGGAAGGAGCCAACAATAACCAGCACGCTCTGCGCCCGGTATCCGCCCTTGAGAGCAAAGCGTTTGAATACGCCTGTTAGATAGGTTCCATTTAGTTGCTGCTTCGCTTATGGTCATATAATCCATCTCGACACCTCACACATAACAAAGAGGTCCTGTCGTGGCAGAACCTCTAAATGGCTGCCAAAGTACGCAGCTGTAAAACTATCAAATATCAAGTTAATAATACACCATCATGCGAATAATATCAAGCCAGCTATGTGGATTAGCTACGACCATTTCGTGAACAATCGGCACAGACTCCCTGGTTTGCACCTCCCTTGCCACCGTAATAGGACATCTGCGCATCCTGCTTAATTCGGCCGCAAACCGTACACATGATCCATCGCCGATTGTAGCGATCCACTGTCCATTCTTCAGAGGACGGGTCGTAGCCCTGGCAGATCCGGATATATTCCGCATCCAACTCCTCTTGCGTAGGACCGGCTGGGACCACAGGCTTAGCTGCATAAGGTGTTGGACGAGTATAGACAGATCTTCGCTCGAAAGAACTTTCTCGCTCTTCACGCAGCCGGATCGCTTCTTCATTTGTTCTCCTGATCTTATCGATATCGGATAGCCGATCTTGCAAATCTCTCTTGAAGTCTTCTTTCTTTTGAATTCCCGCACCTGCAACGCAGAGGCAGCAAGGTGGCTGCGCAACATTGAAATGACAATGGGCGCAATCTATCCACCGAGCAGAATACTTGCCCTTATATTTTCCAAATGAAATCGGGCACAGGTTGCCGGTTCCATGCTCTGGGGGCGAAACCGCTACAGCGTAGTACTTTTGCTTCCACTGTTCTTCCAGACGGCTGAAGACCCATTCGGTACGGTCGTTATCTTGAAGTGCGCTTTGAAGCCTATCCGGGGTAAACTCCGTATCTTGGTCAATCTTCGGCATGGAGATTAACAAAAGCGAGTAGTCCTCCGCTTTTGCTTCTTCCGCCAGTTTCACCCTGTCATCGTCATCATAATAGCGGTCAAAATCCAACAGGATTCTTAACGGTGTCCCTTGCATGGTCACGCGCAGCAGCGGTGGATAAGACAGGGGTTCGCACTCGAAAGCGACAGAGTCAATCTTCAATCTTCGTGCTTCCTGCAAAAGTTCTGGATCATGCCATGCTGGGAACCGCAACATCACTTGGGGCAACGCCAAAAAGCCACTCTGTTTCAACGCTTCGGCAAACGCCTTATAGATGGCCACCTCGCTTGCATACATACACTCGTAATTTGAAACATGAGCAAAGTGGTGGCGCCGCCGCGTTCCTTTTCGTGCCTCAAATGGTTGCAGACAAGCTGCACAGATGCAGTTGCACTTTTGACCGCTGGGCACCTCGGAGATATGTTTCAACTCGCCGGTTAGCTTATTGACGCCGAAATAGATATGACTCGCTGAACGCTTTTTGATGTTCTTTGCCATATGCACCTCGCTATATTCTACCGAGATTATCTTTGAAGATCACTTGCGTTCGAATACAAAACTGATACGGTCTTGGTATTCAGGCAACTGCTCCAGATAGACATTAAGGCGCCGTGTTACCTCAGCACGCTCCAATGCTGACGCTTCTACCGGGCTTAGGTCGTGCCCACCTTCCTCCATGATATCCACTGCCATTTCATACAGCAGCTTATCCAGAAGCTCTTCGGGGCTATCAATTACAAGGCAGTCCATGTCGCCGACAGTACCACGGCAACTATCGATACTGATGTAGATATACCCGACCTTACCAGACCATACAATATCGAAGTATGGAGTGGTTTTGATGTACTCGGAGAATACGCTCATGACTCGTTCAATGGCCTCTTTCACGCTGGTGTCATATTCCTTTTTCATGTCGGAGCCCTCCTTAAAATCGAATTGATGGGAGATGCACCTCTCCATACTTATCCGCTTCATGGATAATGCGAGGATAAGCACAGTAGAAGAACAAACCTCCTTGCCTATAATCCGTTCCTGTCCGGAACTCGTTGATTAAATTGTTCTGACATTCCCGGCATTGGTTGTTATGCCAATCGTGCGTTTTCGGGCATATGTACCAGTCCCGTGGATTACCCTTGATTCGGCTGCACTTCGGCGCATAGGGTTGGTTATCACGGAGGAAGGCATCAAACCGCTTCCGCTTGCTCAACAGAATGTTTTGTAGGCCGTCTTCAGTAAAAAGATCTGGCGCAAAACCATCATCAATGAAGAATCGGCGATAGTCGGCATACCCGTCATCGTCTACGATCGCCCACTCCACCTTCACGAGCCATTCGCAACCGTCGTCATCATGGTCTTCGGTGAGCTGCAGAACGACTGCTATATCTGTGGATCGCTGAGGAACAACTGAAGCGAGTACGCGATTCGGCCACTTCCACACAAACTTGTTCTCATCATCCAGGCTGCTGGAGATATACTCATTCCCAAAGGCGTAGGTCTCATCGAACACCCAAATCACCTTATAGCCGGCCCTCGTGTAGAACTTATTGCGCCGTTCAAATTCACCGGCAGAAATCGGACTATGCTGAAACTCAATGACATAGCCGCCCATCAAGATGTCTGCACGATGGCATTCGCCCCTGTGTTCCACGACAATCTCACGAACATTTTCGGGAAAACGCGATTGCCATCCTCGGTGCCATTCAGACATATCGTATTTCCAGTCATCCATACACGAGGTCACATGAGCGAAGTGCCACGAATTGACTTCGCCCTGGCGAGGAATCACCTGGTTGCCGCACACAGGACAGTAATACGCTTGCCCCTTCTCCGCATCGAATGCGTGAACGCGGTGATGATCCGCTGTCAAAGCATATTCCAAAGTGATCCCTCCTCACAGAATAATCTAATCGCTGTCTTCTTGGCTGCTCGCGTCTCTCTGGAAGCCATACTCAAAAAAGCACATGTCCAGGATTTTGGCTGCCGGATACTCAATTCGGCTGCCGCAATGTTTCCGGAGCTTTTCAAACTCATCCTCATGGTCAAGATACAGGTTGCCAAGGGTTCGGATGGATTTCGCACTGAATGCTTGGGGTGCTGCACCGGTATCAGCAAGAGCCTTTTTGAAATACCGATCATAGGCGGGTACGCAGCCCACAGTACCCAGCAAGATCTTGGTAAGCAAGGTATCCGTTGGGATGCCGGCACCGGACGCCACATAAGCTTCTGTAATGCTCTCGCTAAGTTTCATGATGCGGTCAGCATAATACTCCTGCGAGAGTTTCTCGGGAGAAAGGTCCCAGAGATCATCCCACTCCGGCTGATAAATCAAACGGACAACATCCGCATGGATCTTGTAATCTTTCTGCATGAGGAAAGAGTTTCGAAGCATACCCCAACTGGCCAAATACCAAGCCAAGTGCAGGCAGAGATAGTCGATCGTGGCGTCAATCTGCGGGCGCCTATTCAGCCGAAACGCTTCATGGCAGTACTCCCAAGAGAGATACCGGTGATGTGGATCATCCTTCATACTGTCATAGCACTCGTATCCGGCTTGAATGGCTTCAGCAAGTTTTTTCTGATCCACAACACGATAGGGCGGCTTACTATGGTGCGTGTGGCCCTGTACTTCGCCTTTCCTGAATACGACCCATTCTTCCTCTAAACTAATGGAATCCACGACATATCCCGCACTGATCCAGCTGGAGCAAAAGGATGCAGGGTTTGAGAGATTTGCCCAGGATGGTCTGTTCTTATATGCGTGGTTAGGGATTGGGATGATCTGGTTCAACTCATCGAAAGTAAGCTTAACAGAGTCTCCTCCGTGTTCCTTCAGCCAATTTCCAAGTGGAGCATATTTCTCTCCAATAGCCATATCCGTCACCCATTCAGTTCATGAGGCTTGAACACTCTTTTGTCCAGCGCGAAGATGCGACTGCTCACCTCTCCCACCTGGAGACCGGCCAAGGTCTCGCGGTAGATTTCCATCCGGCTGTCAAGCATATCGATCTGGGAGAGCAGCTCGCTCTCCGCACAGATGGGCTTCACTGCAGCGCCGAATTCTGGCTCTCCGTGATGGGAAAGGATCATGTGCTGCAGCAAAACGGACTTGTCTTCAGGGATCCCCAGTTCCGAAGCTACGGCAGCAACTTCCTGTGCACCCATTACGAGATGGCCAAGGAGCTGTCCTTTCACCGAATACTCCGTGACGAGGCCGAGCTGAGAAAAGGTAAACTCCTTCTCTTTGGCAAAGTCATGCAGAAACGTGCCTGCAAGCAACAGGCTGCGATCGATGATATCCACGTAAAGGCCGGCCAGGAAATCAGCCGTTTTCATCATGGTCGCAGTGTGCATCAGAAGTCCGGAGATAAAGCCGTGGTGGACGCTTTTGGCGGCTGGGATCGTCTTCAGGGACTCCTTATGGCGGGCCATCATCGTGCTGCAGATCTTCCTGTAATCAGCATCCGTAATCGAACTGATCAGTCTCTCCACTTCTGCCATCGTAGTGTCCACATCAATGGGAGCCACCGGGACCAAGGCGGACAGGTCGTAAGTATCATTGTCGTCAGCCAAACGGATCCGATCGACAGTAATCTGCGGGGTGCCTCTGAACTCAGAGACAGTGCCACGGATCTTCACAACATTGCCTTCATCTGCAGAGGAGATGGGGCCAGAATAGTCCCATACTTTTATTTCGATGGAGCCGGATCGATCCGACAGAGAGGCGCTCAAAAACGGCTTGCCGGTTGCGGTTGTCTTGGGATATGCAGCTTTCAAAACATAGAAGCCCTCCACCTCATCTGAAAGGGACATCTCTGCGATCAGTTTGTTATACTCCATCTTTATTCCTCCGTAGTCTGTCTTCGTTTACTCGCCTTTGACACGAACCCCAAACCCATTGACTTCAATATCCTCGTCTGCGGGAATGAGCAAGTACTTCCGGCCATCAATGATCCTTGTCTCAACCAAGTAGCTGTGCTCCGGATCGAGCGAAATTGTCGCATCGGCGGTCTTAACTTCAAAGCGGCTGCTATCAATCAGATTGGCTGGGTTCAGCGTTGCTCCATCACCAAACTGGGCAAAGCAATTATCACGGAACGCAAGGATCTTTTCCTCTTCCACACCGTTATCGCGCAGGATTGCTGCCGCATCACTGACGGAGAGTTCCAGCGGTTCGGGGTCATGGCTCTCCTTATGCTGTTCAATCTGGTCGCGGAGTCTGTCATGGATAGACTGGACCAGTTCCATATTGCAGGCATCCCCCAAAGCTTCGCTGAGTGCATTCTGGAATGCTTCTTTTTGCTCAGCGGCAGACATGGGGGCTGTGGTATGAAATACGCTGTCGATAACTTCCTGGTGGATCTCATCTGTCTTTCTGGAATAGAACAAAGCATTGTAGATATTGGCCGCACGATCGTCAAAGGCTGGGAACAAGAATCCCAGTTCCGGTGCGGCAACGATCTGGCCGGCACAACTGTGGAACTCATTATCTCCAGGGAAGAATCCCAACTCCGCTTTGCGCTCCTTCACAGGACAGACACAGCAAACGACATAGGAGAATACGGCATCAGATGTATCTTCATCCATCTCGTCGTTTTTGTTCTTATGGGGGACATCGTATGTGTCATGTGCCAGGAGGATGAGGTAGTTGCTGTCCCCAAGGTCAAGAGAGTTGATGATTTTCTGATAGAACTCCTCACGGATGTCACCGTCTTTTAGTTGCGAATCGCGCAGCGCCATGAGAAGGCGATGCTCATCACTGTCAGCTACCTGCTCCGTGGAGAAGATAATATCGATCAGGTTCTTCCCAAGTTTGCCGGAAAGAGCCTTCTTCAGCAGATTCAGGTACTTCTCTGCTTCGTCCTGCGGGAGAATCCCCATGGATTCATCAATGTATGAAACGATTTCACGGCTGCTATTGACAAAACAGCCATAGATACGGCTGATAGCATTCCGATCCATACGAAAACGGCGGCGCAGTTCGCTTACTTCTTTCAAATTCAATTTAGGTTACCTCGCTTATCAAATTGGTCTGGCTGCTTGAAGCAGCAACCTCATCATATCACAGTCTGCCGATTCTGTCACATTCCGAGAACTCGTTGAATTATTCCTGCCAATCATCCTCACAACCAGTTTCTTGAGCAATCATTATCGTAGTATCGGAGAAAACGAAGCAGTGTTTCTGCTCAGAACAAGGACACTGACAGGCCATTCTCTCTGGCTTGCTGACTTACGGTTTTGTATTGATTGTTGATTACATCCAAACAGCGTGTTCTGATGTAATCAATCGAATAGTCCCTCAAGTGATCCACAATCGTTTCACCACACTTAACAAGAAATAAGATTTCCTACTTGGCCGACCAGTCAAGGCTTGCAACGGCCACAGGGAGAATACCCCAGTGCAATGGTCTCATCGCGGGTGCCGAAGAATTCCTGCTTGTTCTTTTCCTTCATATCGTTCACGCTGGAACAGGTGGGATAGTGGAACTTCTTCGTGTTGGTATTAAGGATATAATCTGCCTGCGACGCCTCACTTCCGGTCACTGGCTCCTGCTTTTCAGGCTCTGGGGAAGGTGTGGGAGTTACCGTAGCCGTCTTCTGCTCCTCCTGCTGAGCACCATCTGCCAGCTTGCTCTCGCCTGTGGCATAGTCAATCTCAATGCCCGGCTGGACATTGTAGGCAAAGACGCAGTAGGAAACCCCAGCACCCTTGTCTTCCACAGAATATCCTTCCATCAAAACGCCATTGGCCACCAGGCTATTTCCTTCAAAGATTGGGGTCACTCGATAGAGCACATGGTTGCTGGTCTCCTGGATGTAGTCGGCGACCATATTCTCAAAGGGCAGCATTCCTTCAATATTCAGGTACCGTGTACCTGTAATGAGGTTCTTCGTGTTCGCATTTTCTCCGGTCAGCTGATATCCAATAAGATGGCAGCGGTTATAGAGGTAGTTGCCATCAACCAAGCCGTCATAGCGGACGGTGTGCCAGCCGGTCGGCTTCACCATGCCGATGGAGCCTCGCTCCTCGGTAGGCATCAAATCCTGCCCAATGCATGCGTAAGTCACTCCGCAGCGACCGAGAGTATCCAGATCACTGTAGGTCTCAAAGGATGTTGTCGTCAGTTCTGCAGCGGTGAAGTAAGGTACATTCCCATTGACTGAGGTATATGCCTTACCGCTATACGCAGGCACATCGCTCAGGGAGAACGAGGAGGCTGTCGTGATCTCTGTCGGGGCGGAAGATTCGGTTTGCTGCCCTTGAGATGCAGACGGTGCATCCGACTGACTTGGGACTGTATCCCCCTTGCATGAAGCACTGTCCAAGGATTCGAATCCATCCCGCTCTTCGGTCTCCCCAGGTGTGCTATCCTGCGAGGCAGAGATCTCGACCTGCAAGGACTCGCTTGGAGTGTTATCGGACGGTGCTGTATCACTGCCGCAGGCAGTAAGTATGGAAAAGCAAAGTGTAAAGATTATAAAACAGGAAAGGATGCGCGATTTCATCTTAGATAGACCTCCATCGTAATACGCTCGTGAGAGTACCCGGCAAACTCATCCGACTCACTTAGTTTCCAGTTTCCCCCACAGAGATCAAGGTCAAAGGACTGATCAGCAGGGTAAGCTCTGTTCCACCTGAAGACAATGATCTTTTCAATCCAACGCTCATAGGATTTCAGGGCGGTATCTTCGACGAAGCAGTAATCGCCCTGAACCGCTTCCTGCAGGAAAGCGTCATCCACATTCAGGTGCTGAATGGATTCCGCATCAAATTGTTGGGCTGAGTAGTGGTTCATCCAGAGCATAGCACCACCGACCAGCGCGGCAATATGCGCCCGCAGCACTCTGTCTTGGCTCTGGCGTCGATGGTTGAACATCATGCCTCCATTATCATCTAAGCAGGCAATCACGATCATAGCGAAATCCCTTCCTTCAGTCTTCCACCTCGGTTGCGGTGAACTGCGTCATGTCACAGAACCCTTTCTCGGCCAACTCCTTGATCATGGAATCGGCATTGGCCCGCACGATTCTTGACACCTCATAATTGGTTCCACTTGCAGCGTACAGCAGCAACAACTGATCCTCCGGATCATAAACGGCCTCTTCCGCTTCCAGCGCGATCAGAGTCTGATCCTCGGCATCTCTCAACAGTGCTCTCATAGGTTACCTCCGTCAGTCATCCAGCAATTCTTCGATTTCCTCGATCTTTTCATCGAGATCTTCACATCGCTCCTCCCACTCATCGTAGGCATCGCTGCAAGGATCGTCCGGCTCCTGATCGTCAAGCTCGTCGCGCTCATCGCGCAGCTCTTCCAACTTGGCTTCCAATTCATCGCGATCCATATCATCCAGGTCCTCGTCGTCAAAAGAGCAGCTCACAGAAACCTCAGCATCCTCCAGAGCAGAAAGGGCACTCATTATCGCAGCAAAGCCGAAGGCTTTCTCGCCAGTGCTAAGTTCTCCATCACCATTAAAGTCGAATAAGCTACCAAACAAACCGCTCACGGTTCACATCTCCCTTCCAATAATTGAATCCTTTGGTGGTATTCGAATCATAGCAGATGCCCTGTCCAAAAATACGGACAGAGTTCGCCAAAAACAACAAAAGATGTGAGGCCGCCATGCGGAAGCCCCACATCCTACTTAATCTACAAAGGTCAATCCTTCTGCAATTCCTAGCACGATAAGCTCCATCTCCGACCGAACTTTTGTCTCAGACACTGTAATCCGGTAATCTCGGATAGTGTAGTCAGCTCCAACGGTAGCAGGATAGATATCAATGGCATCTTCGACATAAAGGTCAGCCAGAACAAAACCATTCTCGGCGTGGTCCTTCAAGAGAACTCGGCAATCCAAGCAAAAGTTAGAAACCTTCAGTCCCTTCGTCTCTATCGGAAGATCTGCGGTACAGGTGTGGGAGCAGGTATCGCGCCGCCCGGTATAGCCGGCGCATGATGCAAGGCTAAAGGTTCCAGTGGTCTGAATGGGCGCAATCTCATACTCCGAAAAAGGCAAATCAGGATCGTAAATCCGCATTTCATTGCTCTGACCGGTTGTGAGATTGAGAATCACCGGCGCCTGATAACGCTCCCGATTTCCACTCCCACAAAGGGAACACACCTCTGGCTGGCGATAGGTCAGATAAAGCGCCGTACCAGAGATTACGATTGCAGCACATAGTAAGCCTACCATCAGATGCCTCCAGTTGCCTCTGATCCACCCTCGCATAAGCTCCTCCTCAAAAGCTGACCAATATCACGGTCAACATTTTCTCTCATTGTACCGTAAAATGATGATGATTGCAACCAATACTGGTCAATGGGGAGAGATCATATGGAACAGAAAATCCGTCGTGACCGCAACATGGGATCTAATCTCAGGCGGCTGCGTGATCAGTATGGCATTTCACAAGAGAAGCTCTGCGCTGAGCTCCAGCGTCGCGGCTGTGATATCGGTCGAACCGCTTATGCCAAGTACGAATCTGGAGAACTGAACATCAAGGCAAGCGTCATTATTGAGCTGCGCAAATTCTACAACTGCAGCTATGACGAGTTCTTTGCCGGCTTAGACGAATAAATCGGGGCAGCACGCTTGTGCTACCCCGATTTTATATTCCTTGAGTTCGAAGATGTACTCCAGTGAGAAAGTGCGCCTTAGCAGTACATCGCTGAGTTTGATGAAGTTGATAGGTGCTTTGAATTCTTTGCTCGTAACCGTAACACAGCTTTACCTGATAACGCTATGTCTCTTTAAGTCCAAAACCTCTGTGGCAGAAGCCTGTCAGATTGGACAAATAATCGGAGATTTCCTCCGTATCTGTCATCCCATCCGGTATCTGGACCTCTTTGGGCAGCGAATCAAGATCCTCCGCCAAGTCCACATCCCACTCGATGTTGACGGCTTTCAAATAACGATTGGTATCCATATTCAGTTCCTCACTCTGACAGTTTTCCAAGACACCCGCTGAGCAGAAGTCCTTCAAGATTTTTAGGTGAATCGATTCTTCCTACGGGAGGAGGATTGTCACCGAGTTTCAACTCGGTGACAATTCCACTCTTGAAATGAAGAAATACACGATATCCATTATCCAGCAACCATGTAGACAAAAACACCGACTGATCCGTGTGGATATTCTCCACACGGAATCGTTTTGCCCGTTGCGTCTGGTAATAGCCGATGAAGAACTGATGTCCTTTCGGCAGGTTGCGAGGCATGGCCCAATAGTCTTCGTACCAGTGATACTCCATAATCAGCCCTCCGTTTCAGCGCAGACATTGTGGATCAGCTCACTCATGCAGTCGAAAAACCGCTGGGAGCACTGGGCACCCTTAGCTCTCATGTACCGCAGGTGCTCACACTTCCCATTTTCGATCGTGACGCTGGTCAGCTTCTCATTGATCCATCCCTGTGTGCGGAGAGGGACATTGACTCCATATTTCCGCATCAGGTAGTTGACAATAGAAAAAGCGTTGCAGCGGTACCGACTGCGATAGAACTTCACAGTCTGGTTTTGCAGGACACCACCATCTTTGATGGTTCGAATCGCTTCTTGAACGGCCTGCTCGGACAGTCGATTCTGCTCTTCACAGAATGCTCTCTCTTCGGCTTCGGCCTTAGTTCTCCGCTCCTTCGCCACTTCGTCTTCCTTCTTTCGATACACAGCTGACAGTGCAACGCACTTATCAAGCTCACCGAGGATCAGGGCACCGACATAATCTGGGAAACTTTCGCCTCCGTTTTCTTTGGATGCCCCAAAACACGCAACATTGTTGTCAAACAGCTTCTTGATGTAGGATGCTTGGCAAGCTGGGTCGCTGCCCAGGAGCATGATTCTCTCCCGCTCACGCCGGACAGCTTCCAAGACAGCATCATCGCCAGACTTGCGGAGATTATCGAAATAATCATTGCGGGCATCCTTGTTACCATACAACTCTGCGACAGCTACAGGGTATCCGGCGTGGTCGATCAGATAGAAATCCGTGATTCGCAGAGGAACCAGATAGTCCCGGATCTCCGCATAAAGGAGATAGTTATCATTCTCTGCGCGGGGATACTGGATGTCCGGCTTCCCGTCACTTCTCCATAGCCGATAGGAAACCGTGCCATCAGAGATTTCTCGTTCGAACACAGCTCTCATTTTCTTACCATCTCGGTTAAAATTGCCATCATAAAACAGCGGTTTCATCAATCGTGCATTGCTCACAATCGTTCCTCCAATCATTCGAAAGTCTTCAGGATGTGTTCGTGTTCAATAAGATGCGTGAAATCATCTGCATTGCCATCGCCATAGGCAATGGTCTGCAGGCACTGCTTGTCCGAAGAATACTCAACCCAAGCAAGGCGGACAGCGCCCTCTTTGAATCGGTCATTGAGATGTTCTCCACGCAGCTCTACAAAGATGCCGGGATAGTCGTGGTCAGACTTGATCCCGACCACGATCTCACCAATTGGTGTCTTGGCAATCAGTTCATCATTCATCGTCATCATCCTCCATAGAACCAGGCAGTGCCTTACTTCGTGTGCGCCGGTCAATACCGCTCATCATCGCTCTCACTTTCTCAAGCCGAACCAGATCGATTTCATCGTCATCGCTGGGCGAGGCCAGTTCCGGTGGTGGGAAAATGTCATTCTTCGAAATAAATGCAGAATAGAAGATGGCAAGTTCTTCCTCCCAAGCGGCCTTGTAAAACTCAAAGTCGGCCTCAATCTCAATGTACTGGGCCGGCGTACAAGTCACACAGATCTTCTTGTGCGGCCGTCCCGATTGGGTGCCGACCGTACCGCAGCAGTGACCGCTGCCAAGATGCTTGTAGGCAATCTGTACGATGAGCTTTCTCTCCCAAAAATTGTAATACCGGATGAAGTAGTCTCGCTCTGCGGTGTCTTCAATGTCCTCTTCTGAAATGCCATACTTGGCCATCAGGCGGTTGAGAAGTGCTTCGGCATTCTCTTTTTCGCCGCCAACGCCACGCTCGGCCAGGGCCTTCACGCGTTCCAGGCGCCGCAACAATTCCTCTCGCTCAGTCATACCGCTTCCACCCCCTCTGCAGGAACGAAGTTCGCAAACTCGGTTTCGGCGTTAGGCCGGTGGAGGCACAGGTCAACGATGTCAATGCAGTTATAACAAGGCGACTGGTATGTCGCCTTGTTCTTATGCAGGCAGAGTCCGCAAGGCGGCATATCTGCCATCTGACCGTCAGATCGTCTTTGGTAGAAACCTTTCATTTCACACCTCCATCAGCGCTGTTTCTGACCAAGCAGGCCAGAGCAGATACTGCCGCTGATTTCCACGCCGCACCGCTTCTGCAAAAAGCCCTCCAGAAAGCGGAGCGCAATCATGGCCAAGGCTGCATCGTCCACGCTGAGGCCCACAGGCTCAACTTTAGCCTGCTGCGTAAGAGGGTGGATACCGAGAGACTGCATGAGAGCTACATCTACCTGTTCCATCTCCTTCTCCGTCAAATGGCCCTTATAGTCGCCGAGCCGGCTGACATCCACAGAGGTGATCTGCTCACAGAGAGCCGTAGAGCGCCGACCAATGCTTTCGATCCGCACATGAGTGGGCATGGGCTTTTTGTACTGGCAGGTCAGGTACACGACCTCGACCACAGGACTGTGCTCATTGCACTCTGGATTGGATACGATAATGGCGGGCCTGCCGGACCGCTGCTCGGAGCCGATGGTCTCACTGCGATTCACATAGAATACATCGCCACGGTTGATTTCCATAAACAAGTCTTCCTTTCTATCATCACGAATTTCTGCCTTGCTCGAAGGCATAGAAGTCTTCATCGCATTTGAAGCACTGGTAAGCATACCCGGAGATGTCGCTCGGAAACAGTGGATCGCCACAGCGAATACAGGTCCCGACACTCTCACGCAAGACGATGTCCTCCATTTCTTCGTCTGTCACCTCATGCTCTCGCAGATAGTCCTTTGCTGCAGTGATGCCTTTGAAGTAGAGCACTTCGCCATCATCGTTCTGCAGGTATTCAAGGCCATTGATGGTCACGCCATTGATACAGCGCCCAACAATGACCGGTTTAGGGGCCTCCTCGATCAAAAGACCAGGTCGCTGCAGAACCGGGATACCCAGTTCCTCCGCTTTCATGATCTCGGCGCTCATGCCGCTGCTGATCCGGTCGCCGTAGACAACCAGGCGGGTACACATTGCTAACAGCTTCTGCCCAAACTCCAAGGCCAAAGCGCGTTCTTCAGGGGCGGTGTCATCGAGCAGAAACGGGAGATAGGCGTGCGGCGCAACGGCACGATTGCCAAACTCCTGTTCTGCTTTCATCATGTAAGTGCTTGCCTTTGCGGCATTGGCCAGCATCTCTGCCCTTGTCGGAGCGGAGAGTGGCGAGCACACATAGGTAAGTGCCATTGGTAATTCCTCCTATTCGTATGTCTGAGGCCCGGAGCCGAGGTGCAAACGCATCGCTCGACTCCGGGCCTTCTTTCAAAAATTAGATGTGGCAGTCAACGACAACAAGGAAGTCGTCATCTTGCGCTTCATTCATCAGGGTCTGCAGCTCGTCGTTCCAGGCACGCTCCTCCTTATCGTTGGTGGAGATGCCGAACCAGCCCATATCGCCAGAGCCTAACCAATCACCATTGCGATCAATGGCTGCGAACGAACTGATCATGTACTGATCCATGTCCGTTGCTCCTTTTCTGGCCTTAAACTCGTCCAGCGTTTCACCCTTCAGGTAGATCATGCTGCCCCAACTGGCAATGCCGTCCTCGACAATCTTGGTCAAAGGACCGAACCCAGTCGGGTCATTGGATGCAAACGCAGCGACACACTTCTGGTATCCCTTTTCAACCTCTTCGACAGTGAGCTGCTTCATGAGGTCCCAGCAGATATCCTTCTTGCGTGCAGCATCCACATACTTATAACCTCTGGGAGCGCCGTCAGGTTCACCACCGCTGCGATCATAGGAGATGATGCAATCCTCCAGATCCTCCTTCACCAGGAAGTTTCTGGAGAAACGGCCGCCGATCTGCCACCAGTCCCACTTGGCGTTGGGATTATAGGTGTAGCCCCACAATCCTTCACTATCCTGAATGTAGCCACGATGCTCTTCACAGTAGGCTTCGAAAGAGGCGTACCATGCTTTGACGGGATAATCATTTACCAGCTCAAGGGCCTTAGATTCCTCCGTCTGCAGCTTGTCCGCTATGCTCTTTTCTGCACCATACTGATAAATCACATCTTCGTGGATATAGAACTTGTCGGTGAAGATGCGGTCGTAGATCGAGCGTATAGTGCCGTCCGGGTACCGGATGACACGCATGGTGTCAGTCTCGTAGTCGGCTTTTGCCTCGTCCGTCCGATCCTCGAACTCGCGATACTCCGCCTCTTCGGTCTGTTCATCATAAGGGGCCAGAATGCGATGCAGACAATTCTCGATATCATTGGCGGTTACATGGCTGTTGCTATAATCATGGGGAACAATAACAGAAACAGAAAAGTGGCTCATAATCAAAACTCCTTCAAATTAGATAGTATTTTGCGGATCCTGGCAAAGCGCTTTTCAATCGCTTTCCGCTTAACTCCGCATAGGTCTGCAATTTCACGATTGGTGTAGCCTTGGTTGCGAAACTGGATCGCCTCAAACTGCTTATAGGTGAGGTTATCTTCGATCACACGCCAGATGCCATCATCAATCGGAGCAATTTCAGGTGCAGGGATTTCACAATAGAACTCGATTGGGATTTCCTGCGGTTTTCCGAATTGATCTCGTGCATAGTTCGATAGCTCTGAACGCAGATGGTACCAAACCACCGTGGAGAAGCTGTATTTACGCAGTTCCTCCTCAGTCAGATACCGCACCACCACTTTCAGATACCGCTGGGCTAGGAGCCCATAGTAGTCGTCATCGAGACTGTGCTTCTCCATAAAATCCAAGATGAGACCGTGATGCTCTTCAGCAAATGCCTGCTGCTCAGGGGTAAGAGGGGGCATATGAGACACCTCCTCACGCAGGGGTAGGCAGAGCCGCCTTAACACCAACCAACTCGTCATACTTTCCCCGGTCGATCGGGCGGAACTGTTTCTCGCGGATGAAGAAGTACAAGCGCACTGTCATCACGATATATTCCACAAGATCGGCATAGAAGGTGGATAGATGGGTGTAGTCATAGCTCAGGGTGAAGCGATCCATGGCCTCACGCATGTCCACCCAATATGGGTTGGTATCCTGATAGTAGAGGCAGTTGCCCTTGGCATCCCTTGGCTGCTCACCACCAAGATTCTCATTGGAGAACCAGGTTGTCGTGTGGCCAATGACCATGGCAAAAATCTGTTCCTCCGTCTGCCGGCACATAAACTCCGGCAACACCGAGATCATGGACATGAGCTTCCTTAGCGTGCTTACCCGACACTCCAGTTCCTTAAAAAGCCAGTGATACTTGGCGTCCTGTTGGTCAAAGCCTTTTGCAAGCGCCAGCGATAGCCGGCCCTCATAGTACTGCCGGAGTTGCTGCAGCAGATCGATTCCAAAATAGAAATCCATCTACTCCACCTCCAGCTTGACATCATTGATGGCCTTGCTGATCAGCTGCTCTCTGGTGATGTGAAACACTCGGGTAAAGAGATCCATATATCGATCCTGTGCCTCGGGTCGCAGCATGTTGTAGGGAGAGACGATGCCCCAAATAGCCAACTCCTCCTCCGGAAGCGCAAAGGGGTCTTCACGCCATGTTCCGAAGTCGTATTGAGGCCGATGTGGATTGGCAGCTCTCTCAACTTCATCTGCTGTCTTGGCAATCAGGATCAGTGCCAGTTTCTTTTTCAAGATGACACCGACAAGATCCTCGCGGATCCCACGCCGCACATATTCTTCAGTCAAACCCCTGGCCTTGCGGAAAGCATCCAGCTTCTTCTCAATCAGTCGTTTCGGCTGCTCGATATCTGCCAGCAACTCGCCAAGGGCCATGAAAAAGGTCACCTCACGATCAGAAATCATCAATCTAACACCTCCTTGAAACGGCTAAGGGAGTGCCGAAGCACTCCCTTGCCAGAAAACAATTACTCATCAATGAAAATGACGAATGCGAAGTCGATCTCGCCATCCGAACCCTTGTGCGTGTAGCAGACATAACTGCCATCGCCGAAGCCGGAGGAGGAGACGACGCCATAGGGCATGACGCCTGCCGACATCTCACTGAGCGTGATATCGCAGGCATGGTTGTACCAAAGGTCTCCGTAGTCATGCTCAGGCTCGGGCATACCCTTGAAGATCGAGTTGTCCTGATAGAACACCTCGTCATAGAAGCCTGCCTGACCAGAGTCAGCACCCACATCGATCGGCTGCTCCAACCATCCGTCCTTCATCTGATAGACTTTCCTCTGACGGATCACGCTGTAGTCGGGGCCAGTTTCCTTGTGACGTACTGCCAGGACGGCACAACGCACGCCCCAGTCGCCCATGTCAGTCTTCAGGACGCCAGCCTCCCATGTGCCGGTCTTGCACTTACCGAAAGTACCGCAGCACCAGACATCACGATCGTAGCAGGGATCACTGACACGCATGGTCTGGGATGTCATCTCAAAGCCACCGAGGACGGTCATCTCTCCGGGGAAACGCTTCCTCATATCCGGCACCTCCCTTACTGCTGCGCCGCAGCACGCTGGTCATCCAGCAGCTTCCTAGCGTCGCGGATCAGTTTCGGGCCGAAGGTCAGCTCCCACGACTCGATGAACCGGGCCGTGCGGTAGACGATGTTGAAGAAGTCCAGGTCATTGATGTTCACATACACCGAGCGCTGCTTCTTGTAAGTGCCAGACTTGATGTGAGTGCCACCGGTAGGTGTCTTCTCCTTCACGGCACGGCCGTTCTCCACGATAATGCACCAGGGATAATTCCGGCGCTTACCGTCGTTGCCGACCGACGCACGCTTGATCGACAGTTTCGTCACAGTGCTCAGGCCATTCTCATCGGGGTCGCCGAAGATCTTCTCCTCAGTGAAATCGAAACGGTCCAGGTCATTCTGCATCCGGCTCAGCACGAAGGGGAAAAAGCCGGGAGACAGATTGGCCGTGACTCGGACGGTCTTATCGCCTTTACCGTTGGAGTAATCCTGCAGCACGACGCCAATGCAGGAGTAGGCCCGGAACCCGTCCGACTGCTCCTCGCCCTGAGCGTGCATGTGTGCGTAGTACTCAACCGGTGCCGGCTTGAGCTTGTCCGTGAACTCACACAGTTTCTTATTGGTCATGTAGATTGCGATCTGATTCTGAATACGGTTGTCTTCCACTTGGACATCCCTCACTTTCAATCTTCATAGAGCAAGTCGTTGAACTCGCTGACATAAGTAGCTTCCGGCGTGAACTCCGTCGAAGTCACCTTGGCCCCGTCCACCGTGATCGTGTAGTAGGACATGCCGCCCTCGACCACAGCGAACATCTTGCCGTCCAAGTGATAGCCTCGTTCAGATAACCACCCGGCAATGAGCTCGATCCAGTCCGTGATATAGTAGGACTTCTCAGCCTCATTCCATCCCAGATAGGAGCGGCCATTGTTCGGGTCGTTGAGCAAGACAAGGTCACAGTACAGGCTCGGGCACGGATTGGGCGGCTTATTCATGCTGAATTTATTGTCGAGTCCTTCCGGATATGGGCCGGCCTCATGAAGTCTTCGATTGAGATCAGGCGTCTCCACGGGAATGAAGAATGCGCCTTCCTCACCGAAGTCTCCGTCGCCAAACAGGCTCATAGGCTTTCGGTCCTCCAGATCAGGAAACAGCGTATGGAGCGTCTTCACATTGCGCTTCATATGCCGAATGTCCATGAATTGCTTGAGTCTGGTAGCCAGCGGCTCCTCAACGCAGGGTGTGATGCGGATCGCGCCGGTGAAATCTGTATTTGTTCCCATACCTTACCTCCCGGCTGTCCTGGAGTATCTCTCCAGGACAGCTTTGTCATAGCGGCAGATCGGGATCTCAACATATCCACTGCGGCGCTTCTCCACCACTTCCGTGATGAAGCCGATCGACTTCAGGAAAGCCAAAAGGCCAGTGTTTTCGCTGTAGTCCTTCACGGCAATGCAGCCCAGAGGGACTTCATCGCTCAAGTTCGCGGTTACATCCATCAGCGGCTCAGCACCTTCAGGCTCCTGCTTGGCGATACCGATATACAGCGTGCCGGAAAGAGCGCGGGAGTTGTAGAAGAAGCATTGCGGGCAATCCAGATACGGGGTCTTCAAATGAAACAATTCCATAATTGACGGGGCTCCTCTCAATAGTGATAATCCAGGGTTCCGCCAAAATAAAAGGACCCGCTGAGATCTGTCTCGCGAATCCATTCATCAAGGCTTTTCAGTTCGTCATTGAAGTAGACATAGAGGCTGAACTTATCCTGATAGTGCTCGTTCAGCTTATACATGGCCATGCCGATGTCGTACTTGGCCTCTCCTACGAAGGCGTCCAGCGAGATGCCGGTCAGCTCACAGGCCTTATCCAGGAATGCATGGTACTGTCTTTCGAAGTACTTCTGCTTGGCTTTCGGCTTAAATGTGAAGCTCTTACCATCCTCCGCCACATCCACAACTCTGGCCACAGCATCGAGGAACCACTTGATGTCGTGATCCCGGTCCGTGTCAGCATCCGTGTAGTCAGCAATGGAGTGGTAAAACCAGTCAGGGACAGAACTCTCGCACATGCGCTCATGCTTCAAAATGGGATCCTTGCTCAGTTCAATGATTCTGCTATGCATGTCCTCACCCCCTCTCTTCAATATCCATATCCATCACAGAAGACGGCGCCTTCCGATAATCAGGATCGCTTTTGAAGATGCAATGGGGGTTATCACAACGATCGCCCAAATAGCACGGGAGCTTGTCTACCTCATGATAGAACGGGTGGCAGTAGTAGCCGATCCGCTCATCAATGGCATTGATAGCATTCTCCACGATGTTGGCGATCATCAAGTCATCCCACTGGGGAATGGATAACTCAAACTTCCTCGGTGGCGCTGACTTGGCCGTTAGAGCAACGATGAGCTCATAGGCAGCATTGTTGATGACATACTTCTTGGTCTTGCAATACCAGTCAAAATCTACTTTTCTCTTCATCTGCTTTCTCCTTGTCTTCGACATCATGCCGCCGCAGAGGGCAGTGCTTGTTATCGCACTCGTCCGTCAGGTAGCAAGGCACCTCATCACAGTAGAAAGGATGGCAGGTATAGCCGACCTTTTCTATGATGATCTCCTTGACCGCATCAACCACTTCGCCGATGATCGCCATATCCCAGTTTGGGGTAGCAGGATCATCCTCTAAAGAGGCACCGGGGTCTTCCGCCGTCAGGACGCCGATCAGCTGGTAGGCAGCGTTGTCGATCGTATCATTTCGCTCGCACAGGTAATCCTCAAAGTTCTGCATTTCTCCACACCTCCCTTCTCATCGAGGGAGGCTACGCACGATCAGGTTCGTCAGCATCACCGGCAGTTCTTGGAGATTGGTGATGTCCAAATAGCCATCACCATAGATCCGCTCAATTCGCGGGCGGTCTTCGCCAATGGCTGCCGCGTAGATTTTGACACCTTTTCGCGCATACTCCAGTTTGATCCCACGCAGATCAGCTTCTGCTGCAGATCCGGAGTAACCGTCATCATTCGGCTGCCCATCGCAGATGATCATGAGGATTTTCACCTCAGATGTCTGCTTAGAGAGTTTTTCCGCCACAAAGCGCAACGCGGCGCCGTCGCGGTTACAGTCTCTGGCACTCATGTCCATCAGCCGATAGCGGTTATTCTTATCGTAGGTATCGAAATCCGAGTAGGAAAACAGTTCAACATGTGAGCTCCAGGCGGTATGACCAACGACCAGCAGCGGGATGCCAAGCGACTCGCAGAAGTCCTGGATCACAATGGCAGTTGCTCGGGCTCTGGTAATGCGATCATTTGAACACATAGAGCCACTCTCGTCGATGAGCAGGCCAACCGAGAGATTGATCGGCTCAGTCGGAAGCCGGGAGTTGTAGAAGATGCGTCCGTCAGTCCGGTGCAAGGCGTGCTGATTCAGTCGCTTGCCGATCAGAAGACCGGTCTGCTTGCCGCCCTGCCGCTGATCACGAAGCGCTGTGCTAACACTACGCTGCAGGCGCTTTGAGAGCATCAAAAGATCGGGAGCCACGCGGTTATAGCTGTCAATGAGGTTCTGATCCACGCGAGCCATACGGTTGACCGTGATGTGGATATTGCGGTGCGCGTTGCCATATCGGATGGAATTTGCCTCACGCTGGAGTTCTTCAGAGAGTTCTTCCTCTAGTTCCTCTGTGACTTTTTCCTCCGCCATATGCTCCAAAAGCCGTTCAATGTCCTCTGCTGCGTGCTCGTAGTCATAGCCGTCATACTCGCTGTTCTGATCCACACCGCCACTGCCGCTGCTTGTGATACTATTCGTCAGATGGGCAGCAATGCGGTCACTCTCTTCCGAAATCACACGCTCGGCCTGTGCCCGGATGGCATTCATCTGCCCAGGATCGGGCGTGAAGGAGCCATTGCTCGGGACAGGTGTCGTCTTCATCGTGAAGTTAGGCGCCGCCTTAGGGAGTTGGCTGGAGAGGTCTTCCTCAACCGCCTGCTTACCCTGCTGCAATCCATTATCGTCTTCATCATCCCCGCTACCAGACTGGCCAGGGGTAGGAACGCCTCCGGAACCACTACCGCTACCGACTCCTTTCTGCTGCTGAGCCTGCTGTTGCGCCTGTTTCTGCTTATCTCGCAGAGCGTCAAAGCAGCGCTGCATCATTGGCCAGAGATCTATCAGGATCTTGCTCACGGTCTCACAGCGGGATCTGGCATCGTCGTCGTAAACACACTCATCGACCAGAGGAATGTACTGGTAGAGTTTGTCAATGAACTCACCGGTGTAGCCTGACAGGTTATTGACCTCGTGTGCCCGGATATACTGGATCAGGAGGTTGAGTACGATACTGTGGTCATAATACTTGCGATTGATCATCTCACTGATCTCCGGCACGGTATCCGCGAAGCGCAGGTTATTGAGTGCGATCCCTTTGGCGGGGGAGCCAGGAAACTCATAGGAGTACCTGGCATCCACATATCCGTCTTCCAAGATGTTCTGCAGCGCGTGCGCCACACTCATGATGACCTGATAAGGAACCGTGTCGGTCTCATCGAGAACTGCTTCGAGGATGTCGCATGCATGGAGCTTTTGCATACTGTCCAGACCGTCAGGCATCTTCGGGTAGAATTTGCCCTTCTCCAGTTTGCTGAAGTAGCTGTTCCAAATGCGGTTATCGGTGAACAGGTTGTGTCCACACTCATGCGCATTGAAGCCCTCCAGACTCATGGAGCGCAGCAGTCGGGTCGGTAAGCTCCAGGTGATGTGGTTGCAGGCATTGATATAAATGCCGTGGTAATCCGTAAAGGCCACGGTATCATCGTCATGGTCTGCCACAACACGCACGCGCAGCGGCCGCTTATAGCGTTTCGTTGCCGCCTCGGCAAGGTCGGTCAGATAGCCGTTATAGGCTCTTGAGGAGAAGAACTCCTCATCTGATATCTTGCTTTTTGCGTCAAGGATCCGCTTTCGGATCTGTCGATGTGATGTTCTCATACGCGGTTCCTCCAATCACGCCGGGACACTGTCACAGGTGACGGGGATCTCTTTGAGCATCGCTGAGAGCGTTTCACACATCTCCTCGAAGGGCTGCTGGGGGTAGAACCAGAACAGGTGCTGCTGGACGCCGGCTACGCTGATGATCAGCGGCATCTTCCCGGAGGGAGGATAGTTCCGCATAGGCTCAACGAGCACGCCAGACGCAGCAGGGCCGAGTGCCATGTCGATGACCCACTTCACGAGCCTTGCGGCCTCGTCGGAGGTCATGGCCCGATCTGCGGGCAGGTCATAGCAGGCCAAAGCAACCGCAACGGCAAAACGGACAAAGGATTCTCTTTCGACTTTCATCAATAAACACCTCTTTCGTCAAATTGTTCTTGAGTACTGGGGCTCCAAACACGCAGAGATCAGCTCGGCACGATTATCCGGATCCGCAGAGGCAGAGGAGATGATGGTGGACAAGGCAGACTCATATGGGTCATGAGTTACCATGGTGGACAGCACCCAACTCTTGAACTCACGCATACCGCAGCTGCCGTCCGTAATCATGGTCTGGCGGCAGCGCTCAGCGACATCACGCACGACAATGGCCATCTTCGTCGCCTCCTGCTCATCGGTAAAACCGGTGACATTCATGACGCGTTTCACCATCGTGTTCAAGTCGGGAGCTTCCATGTCATAGATCAGATCCATACGGGAAATCACGCTCTGGTTCATGTCGCGACATCCGGAGTAGTCCGAGTTGGTCGTGACTACGATCACCGTATCCGGATGACGTTTTACACGCTCTCCGGTGGGCAGAGTAATCACCTGGCAGTTATCCAGCAGAGAGTTCAAGCCGACCAGAACGCCGGGGTTTGCGATACAGGAAGGCTCCTGCAATTCACAAACATAGCCGTGCCGGATCGCCTCAACGAGAGGTGTATCCACATAGCGGATGCGCTGGCCGGGTGTTTCTTCCTTCTCCACCAGATTTCCAACAGCAATCTCGATGAGCTTCTGCAGCACATCGTCTTCCGTCTTCTCCTCGTCGTACTCACCGGTCAGCATCATATAGACACTGGGCGGATGCATGGTGATGTCGGAGATCTTCGGGAGATCCTCGATAGGAGTACTGCCATGAAAGCCGTTGGTATCAGGAATAAACTGTCCAACCAGGTCGGTGATCTCCGTGTTGGCGCTGCAGGTCATAAGCGTGTAGGGCAGATTGAGCCCTGCTGCGATTGCCTGTGCGCCCATGGTCTTGCCGGTACCAGCCTCGCCCCGGAACAGGAAGTTACGCATTGGCTGGCTGGATGCCGTAGTGACTTTGGCGTGTTCACAGACACGGACGACCTCTTTGGGGATGATGTACCAGTCGGGCAGCGTGGGCACCATTGCCAGCTCTCGTGCCGTAAGAGTACGGTTGGAGAGCGCGTACTTGGCTACAAAATCCTCCTTCTGGAAGGAAGACGCTTTCGCCGTAGGTGTCCCGGACATCTGCATGATGGTGAACTCCCCATAAGAGGCGCCGGTGGGAGCGTAGTTGCCGCTGTCCATGGCCATCTGGGTAATGACGGAGATATTGCCAGTCGTAGGGATGGAGATCTTGACGCCATCAGAACCCAGCTGCTTACTGTTCTCAATGCGACGGTAGACATTATCACAGAGAGTCAGTGCGCATTCGAATGCCGCATCCATATCTGCCCAGCCACTCTCAAGGAGGGAGACAAACTCCTGGAACTTCTGCCGGAACTCGTCATCCTCGTTGAGGACGGGCATGAGGCAGAACAGGAGGCCCGAACCGGTGCCGTTGCCGGCACCAACAGAATAGGGCTTCAAGGCCTGTGTGCCGTCCTCCACCTGTGCGGCATTGAATTTGCCGGTGACGGGGTTGAAGACCACACAGTCCGTCTTGTTGGCGGATCGATACTCACTGATGCGGTAAGTAGTGCCCTGATGCCCGATGGCGCCGAGGCCATCGACACTCTGCCCATTCTCCGTTGCGCTCACCAGCTTGGCGTATGCGAGCAAGGCCCGCATCGTAGGCGCATGGAGCGTGGACTTCTGAGCTGTACTGGATGTGTTGTACTGGGAAAAGCCCATCGACTTGGATCCGGCATATTTCGGGTCGTCAAAGGGCGCCGGTTGCTGGAGACGGAAGCTCCAAGCTTCAAACAGTTTGGTCTTAGCCATAATCACACCTCATTGAAAAATAAGTTAGGCCCAGGACACGGTGAGTTCCTGGTTACACACTTCAGCGGCAATGTCATCTTCGCGTGCCAGAACACACAGATCCTCCCACGCAGGACGGGGCGGAAAGTCGGGGATGGTATCCACCGGCTGCTGCTTACCACTGGCTGTGACGAAGACATCTCCGTTCTCCTTGATGGTCAGGCGCTTGTGGCCTTGCACATTCAGCTCGTCAATCAAAGCGCTGAGCAATGCGATGCCTTTCTGCGTGTACCACTGCTTCACATCGCTGCGATCCAGGATGTCCTGCTCTTCCAGGTCCTCATCGTTGTGCGGCTGCAATTCAGCCTCCGCAAGAGGAACCATCTGGACCAGGGCGATCTCCAACTTTCCAGTGGCGCTCAGCGTCACCTCACCGAAGTTGAATGGATCACAGTGATAGAGCTTGATGCGTTTGGTGCAACCCTTGCTGATCTCCTCGGAGCTCGGACGAGCCTCCCAGAGCCATGCGACCGTGGGATAGCTCTGCTTCAGCTGCTCCATGATTCGATAATTGACCTGTCTGAGCAAGCTCAGTCGGGTATCATCATCTGCTTCTTGCGGAGTCTCCGTAAGCGGTTTGGTCTCCTGCTTCGCAGGAAAGGCCTTTTGCTCTGCGGGCATCTTTTTGCAGTGTTTTCTGTGCGAGCGAAATAGCTTCGAGATCACGAAACACACCCAGACAAAAAGCGCAGCGCAAGCGATCCATTGGAATATGGGGCGCTTGAAGATCGCGCAGAGAAACAGACAGGGTACAACAAGAACCCTCAGCAGGGTCCATGCGTCAATTCGGCTTTTGACAGCCACAAATAGTCAGTCCTTTCGTATGTAGATTTTGGAATGGACAAAACAAAATGGGCTGCAAGCATTCACAACACTTACAGCCCATATATGTATGTCCAGATCAGAGGGGGAGGTCGTCATCGTCATCGCCACTTGGAATCGTCTGCTCCGGGCGTACCTTACCGGTGCTCTTCTGTGCGGTTTTTGCCGTACCCTGCGAAGAGTCCGCCTCATCGCCTTTCGGCTTTGAACCAGTAAAGTGCCACTCGAGGACACCGACATCCGCAGAGATCTGACGGATGCCCTCATCCGTCTCGTAGGGACGCAGATTCAGATTACCGATGATCTCGATCAGACGGCCCTTCTTGATGCCGGCCTTCTGCATCCGATTGGCGATGTACTCGCTTGCGGTGCAGTTGAAGAAAGAGGCGTTGTCCTGATTTCCATATTTTGTGTTGACCACAAATCGGAATGTGCAGTAGTCTCCATTCTTTCCGCTCTTGATCTCCGGATCGGTGACCAGACGGCCCTCCATAATGATGGTTGCGTGCATAATCCTTTTCCTTTCTGCCTTACGGCTTAAAATATTCCAAACGCCTTACGACGCATGGTACAAAGTCATCCAGCCGAAGCCGGACAAAGAAAAAGACAGAGGCGGATGGCAATAGAGTCACAATCCGCGATTCTGCCTGATATGCCTGCGTGGTTGGTCACAGGCTCACATCTTAAAAAGCTCCAGTTGGAGGATCAATCTAATAAAGAACACAGTAAGCATATCATCCGCTTCGGCACCCTTCCAGAATACCTAAATCTGCTTTCCTGACGAAAAAGGCAGCTCTTCATGACCAAGGACGATGATGGCCGGCTGGAGGATTTCTGGGAGTTCAATCTGGATCTCGGCGATCGGTTCCCGCTTGAGATAGAAGCGATAGTCGGTTCCAATCTTGAGCTTGTATCGGCCTTCCAGGATTCTCTGCTCCAACGAGCCGTCTTCCAAAGCCAGCACGATCATGTGCCGCTTCCTTGCATAACCGGCCTGTTCCCGGACAAGCGTCCCTTCAATGCACTCATAGTGCTCTCCCTTGATCGTTCGATAGTAGTCGATGATCTTCACGCCTCCAGCAACAGCTACACCAGCTGATAGCATAAGGAGCGTATGGTCTTGGGAGACGAACGAGAGGATGATGCCGAGAATGGTAATGGCAAGGATCGTAAGAACCAACTTAGTGAACTTAGTTGCTATGGGTGGTGGCATTTTCATAACAGGTTCCTTTCTCTGTTTATAAGACAGTGGTAAAATCAAGCGCCCAGAAAGCGATGAAGCTTTCTGGGCTTGTATCTATGCATGTTCCAAAATGACCTGGCGTGTCAGGTAGAGATTCGCTGTCGCCTCCAGGACATCGTGGCGGTAGTCTGAGAGGCTTGATGCGTTGTTCAGCCGCGCCTGATTGTCGGACTCCTCCGTGTAGATGGCGGAAATGACCTTGTCGGCCGAACTCACATCGCGCACATCGTTCTCAAAGCAGCGAACCAGCTCCGGTACGCTCAGCGGGGTCTGAAGCACCAGCTTCATGATCCTGCGCTCGGCAACCGAACTCTTCTCCGGCTGCAGCAGATAAACAGCCTCGAAGAAGTTTACCTTCTTCTGCTTGAGCAGCTTGGCTACATTCATGAGCTTCCGGGTACCCTGGACGCCTCGAAGAGGAATCACATAGGTGTCCGAAAGCATATTGTAGAGCGCATCCGCACCGGTGTATCCTACACCCTTGATGATGAGCTTGCGCTTAACCAGCATCTCCAGGGACTTATCAAAAGAGGAAGGTTCGATCTCTGTTTCCTCCATCTTGTCATAGAACTTTTTATGAAGCTCCTCATAGGTCAGTACATCCCACAGGAGCATACTCCAGAGACTGAACTCCGGAATGGAGACTGGCTGCAGCTTTCCCAGCCGCATGATATAAGGCATATTCTTGCCGTCTTCGCTTCTGATCTGATAACTGCCTGCAGCAGCATAAAATGTCATCATTGCTGTATCCTCCTTATCCGTTCTACACTTTTCTTACGAAGGTGGCTTGGGAAGAACAACAAATCAGCACAAAATTTCCATCAGGGCAGGTTCGTTCCGGAGCTTGCTGCGGGCTCGCGAGATCCATGCATTGACATTATTGACGGTGGTCCCGTAGAGATCTGCAATCTCAACAGACTCATATCCCTGCAGCTTCAGCTCAATGGCCTCGACGCCTTTCCGAGCAACACCCTGGTACTTCTCCTTACAGGCGCGCAACGCTGCCATAGCGGAATCGTCAGTGACCTCGGCCTCGAAGTCAACGGTGGTATGGGCAAGCAGATCAAAGAGTACCTCGCCCTCTTCAAAACCTGCATCTACACTTCTCTGGAGTCGGTAATTCATCGCACGGCAGTGATCGATAATGGCATTGTAGATATAGCGACATGCGAAGGGTGCGAATTCGCCGCTATCCGCCTGGTACTTCAAAGCGGCACGGCAGATGGCCTCACAACCGATGGCATAGAAGTCATCATAGGTCAATAGCGGTCTGTTGGGAACTGAGATTCTGGTTCGGATGACCCAGTTGACCAGATCCAGATGTTCCATTACAAGCTCATTCTGATAATCAGTCATGTCAGGCACCTCCTTTATGCGACACGATGGTTTCTTGCGAGCACTTCATCGCAAAGCCGGATGAGCTCCTTGCATCGGTACTCGCTGCACATTCCAATGTGGGCATCCTTCAGACTCAATCCAAAGGAGTCCGCAAACCAACGGTAGGCATTCTCTCGTGTCATGATCCCGGTCTGCCAGATGCGGTCAAACTTCCGGTGCGCCTGGATGCGCAGGTTCCGGAGGTCTCCGTTCGCCGGCACGCCCATCGGCTGATTGGTGCCGGGATGCGCTGCCACATAGGTGTTGCACGCGGGGTAGTTGTGACAGACATAGAGTTTCCGATCGTTCTGGCAGTCGCGGTAGATCTCCGCTGCTGGTCTCAAGATCATGGCTGCTCCGCAATGGGGGCAGCGGAAGGGTCTGCTGCGCTGGGCTCGGGTCTTTCTTTTTTTCAAAATGGTCATCTCCTTTTTGCGTTCTACTAGAGTTCACTCAAAAAACAGGGGGGTACCCCCCGTCGCTTCGAAAAGAAATTTGTAAACTTTTTGTGAACGGATGTGAAAAGAGCTATTGCACGCAAAATGCAATAGCTCTTGAAGAGAAATACAGAGTTTTGTAACGTGGTCATGTGAAATTTGACACGTTGACCAGATTATGCTATAATGTATTAAAATTAAATTAGTTGCATATATTCGATGCGAAGGAGGAAGAACAATGGACTATAGAAAGCTATGTGTAGAACTGTTCGGTACTGACGATGAGGCCACACTTCGCAAGATCGCTGCAGAATATAGGAAGAAGAACACACGCAACGCTGGCCGGAAACGCAAAATAGCCGACGAAGATATCCATAAAATGAGGGCTATGCGCAACGCCGGCACATCCATGCAGGAACTGGCAAGGACATTTGGGCTCTCTCGTCAAACGGTTGAGCGATACCTAAACACAGCCGCAGGCGATGGATGCACAATGCGCATCACTTATATGTTCAGAAGGCAGCCTTGTACGGTTATTGATGTAGACTTCCTTGACCAAAAGGTGGTCATCCAGAACAAAACGGATGACATTCTGCATCGTGCATTCGGTGTGCTGGAGCACCCAACCTGGAATGACTTTGAAAATTTCTTACGGGATCGCTGCTTTCCTCAGACACGCGGCAACTGCAAAGAACTGCTTCAAGAAATGGATCTAACGGATTATGATCCGTTGAAGATCGTAGAAAAGACGAGGGGTCGTTTAGCTGATGACGAAATGTGGTTAAGACTTCGTTATCTTCCGAGGAAGGAGATCATTTATGCAAGTCATTGATTTTACGAGCGCGGATAGAATTATGAGCGAAGGCCATACCTCAAAGGGTGATCAACCCAAATGGAAGCAGTCAGGCAATTGGTATAAAGCGGACCACATGGGATACGAAGCACTCTCGGAAATAATCGTTTCACGTTTGCTCACATGGTCAAATGCGGATGATTTCGTGGTTTATCAACCAGTGTTCATTCACTATAACGATAAAGTAATACCGGGATGCTCCAGCCATGACTTCATGCGCAAAGATGAAATGCTGATTCCATTTGAACGGCTCCATCGCGCCTATGAAGGTCGCGGACTTGCTCAAGCGCTGACAAAATTCGACTCTCCTGCGGATCGAATTGCTTACACGGTTGGTTTTGTTGAGCGCGTCACAAATCTAACCGGTGTTGGAGCATATCTTACTGCTATCCTTGAATTGGACTGCCTGACGCTCAATGAAGATCGCCACACAAACAATCTCGCTGTATTGCGGAATGAAGAAACAAAGGAATTTCGCCTTTGCCCGATCTTTGATAATGGGCTCTCTCTTCTTTCAGATCTGAATGACTACCCGCTTACCGATGATCTATATACCTGTATTGAGCGAGTACAAGCGAAGCCTTTTGATTCGGATCATGTGGAGCAGGTGACGGCGGCTGAGCAACTCTATGGCAGACAACTCACCTTTCGCATATCGCATGAAGAACTGAGGTCAGAACTGAATTTGCTATCTGAAGCCTATTCTCCAGATATACTCCAAAGAGCGGAGCGTGTACTGCTTGAGCAGAAGCGAAAACACAGCTGGCTCTTTTAGACTACTTGACCAAAGAGAGCAGCCTCGAGGAACATCCGGATAACGATGCAATAAAAGGACACTCATAGAAAGCCACGGGTTGAATACCTGAGAGTATTCAACCCGTGGCTTTCTTTTTGCGATACAAATAGCCATTATCGAAGGTTGTCCTTTCTATTGGACAGGGTTTATGTTATGATATCGTTGCTTGACAGAAATTGGTTCGACCAGGTTGAAAGGATGATGAACATATGCCTCGCTCCTCATTTCAGAAGCTGAAGATTATCTACATCATGGAGTACCTGCTGAAGAACTCAGATGAAAACCATGCCGTAACCACCAGCCAGATCATTGCCTACCTGAAGTCTCATTATATTACTGCGGAGAGAAAGACGATCTATAGTGATATTGAAGCTCTGCGGGATTTTGGCTTGGACATCATTCAGGTATCCGAGGGGAACAATCACGGCTACTATGTAGCAAGCCGGGACTTTGAACTGCCGGAACTCAAGCTCCTCGTGGATAGCGTCCAATCCTCAAAATTTATTACACATAAGAAGACGCTGTCCCTGATCAAGAAAATCGAGAAGCTGGCCAGTATCCATAGCGCACAGCTGCTCAACCGACAGGTATTCGTGAAGAACAGGATCAAAACGATGAATGAGTCCATCTACTATAATGTCGATGAGATTCATAATGGCATCTCAAGCAATCGGAAGATCCGGTTCCTGTATTTCGAGTATAATGTCGCAAAGGAGCGCGTGTACCGCCATGACGGAGCTTATTATGTTGTCAGTCCCTTTGCAATGACATGGGACGATGAGAACTATTACATGGTTGCCTTTGATTCTGCTGCAGGGATCATCAAACACTACCGCGTCGATAAGATGGAAAAGATCACCGTTCTGGATGAAGAACGAGATGGTCAGGACGCTTACGAGGCGCTCGATATGGCCGTCTATGCGCGTAAGACATTCGGCATGTTCACCGGTGAGGAGGTCAAGGTTCATCTCCGTTTCGAAAATCATCTCGTGGGCGCCGTACTCGACCGTCTCGGGCGGGATGTGATCTTAGTCCCGGATGGAGAAGATCACTTTACAGTATGGACAGATGTGATCGTCAGCCCACAGTTCTTTGCGTGGCTCTGCGGATTTCAGACGGCGGCGAAGGTCATTGGGCCTGATGATGTAGTCAAGCAGATGGCGGAGCACGTCAAGTCGATCGCCGAGCAATACGAATAACGCCTGAATTATGGAAGCGGAGGAGCTATATATGTCCTACCCAAAACCACTATCTGAGAAATCTCTAGAGCGCCTATATACACAGGCGGGTTTATCAACGGAAACATGTGCTTTCCTCCATTCTCTATTCGCCGCCTGTGCAAATTTGTACGGTGCCATCGCCCTGCGTGATGTGTGGTCGGTTTATCAGAAACTCAAAAGCGGTGCGCCGCGAATCCACCGACGCGATCTTATTGCCTTTTCCTCTATTGTCCGTCGAGAAGTGCAGCCCTATCGAGTTTATGAGATCGAAGAACTGTACACGGAAGAACCGCACAATGATCTGGATCGGCACATCGTATCAAAAGAATTGATTGGTGCTGGCTATGGTAAGATGTTTTCCTTCTATGCACTGATGGACGAGCGCGATGATCGCCCCTATTGTGTCCCCGATGATTCTCTCTCATATGCGGAACCAACAGCATCTGTAGAGGAGAAATCACTCGCAGATTTTATTGGGAACCTGAAGTCCACGGCGATGGAGTGCGCCCCAAAACAACGTAAAACCTATCCGAATGAGAATCGCGGGAAGAGATTAAACGAGTTTTCTTTTCTCAATTTGAACGAGCGGTTCAATTTGGATTACTACAAGAAAGTCCCCGCCACTTATTCTGCCCTGTTGGCAGAGTACAGCGGTACAGAGGCGGAAAAGATTATGCGGTTTCATCGGCGAGCCGAGAATGTTGGTCATCTGCGCACAACGGATATGATCCAGAATGTGCTGATTGAATTGTGCGAGGTAGGTGTCCGCCTGACGGAAAAGCAGCAAGATACTCTTATGCAGCTCATCGTGCAGTATCACAATGGAAGCCGCTTGTGGTGTACCTGCGGTTGGAAACCGGATGAGCTGGCAGCTAAGTTTAGCGGTATCGGAGCATTCCCTGGTCAGGAGGCATCATCTCCAGAGGGAATGATGGATGAGAAAGATATCATTCGCAAGATGAAAGAGTTGGGACTGAAGGTCTTGGAGTGAGCAACATGTCAACCATTGAGCAAACACTTTTACGCCTACAAAAGTCTGCTTTCCGCACAAAGTTCCATTTGAGTGAAAAGGACAGGCAGTACATAATGGGCAAGGGCATGGAAACCATTCAGCATCATGCGGCCGACTTCATCCGAATGCGGCTTGCGCCGGCGATCATCCCAAATGACGGCAAACAGACACCGATGCGCGGGCATCCAGTGTTTATTGCCCAGCATGCCTGCGCCTGCTGCTGTCGCAGCTGCTTAAACAAGTGGTATCATGTTCCGATAGGGCGTGAGCTGACGGAAGATGAGCAGGAACGCATCGTAAGGCTGCTGATGGCATGGATCGAGCGACAGCTTGCAATGGGTGCGAAATAGCGAGAAATTGAGGTGACAACTATGTCTACGATTGGAAATATTCTTTGGTTCCTATTTGGAGGATTGATCGGCGGGCTTGCCTGGGTACTGGCCGGCTGTCTTTGGTGCATCACCATCATCGGCATACCCGTTGGCCTGCAATGCTTCAAATTCGCAAGTCTCGCCTTTTTCCCGTTTGGGAAAGAAGTTGTGTATGGCGGTGGAGGCTTTTCCTTCCTCGTCAACCTAATTTGGATCATTTTCTTTGGCCTTGAGATGGCAATCGGATACTGCATTCTGGGCTGTCTCTGGTGCATCACGATCCTTGGCATTCCAATCGGAAAGCAATGCTTCAAAATGGCCAAGCTGTCTTTAATGCCCTTCGGGGCATCGGTCGTGTAAAGCAATATTGTATGCGACCGCTCCCACTGGCCTTTTTCCAATCCGCGAAAAAAGCAACGACTCTAATGAGAACACTCTCAATCGATTGAGGAGGATAAGACATGGGAGAGATCATCAATACGAATACCGCTATAGAGACTCAGCCTGGCGGTGATACGGGGGCATTATTGGATATTACCCAAAGCCTCTTGGCGGATGCAAGGACTGCTCTGAACAGCAGCGGTGTGTTAAGCGTTCCTATTGCGGAACTCTCTACGCTTGGTGCTGGAGTCTCTTCGCTCATCCCTGCGTTGAATACTGTTACGCAGACGACGAGCATCGCAGCGGATGGACTCTATACGATAGCCAACGCTGGTGTCGGTGATGTACTGAAAGCGGCAAAGAACGGAAACTTCTGGGCCTCACTCAAAACTGCGGATGGAGCGTCTAAAATGGTTCAGCTGCAGGAAGCAGGAGCAATTACCGCTACCACACAGACAGCGGCAGCATTCAATCCCGCCACTATGATGATGGCGGTCGCACTATTCTCAATTGAACAGGAGCTTGGGAAAATTGAGGATATGCAGAGGCAGATCGTCTCGTTCCTTGAAATCGAAAAGGAATCTGAGATAGAAGCGGATGTTGAAAGCCTCATGAGCATCATCAAAAAGTATAAGGATAACTGGGACAACGAGCATTTCGTCAGCGGCAATCATAACCAGGTTCTCACCTACCAAAATCGCGCACGCAAGAACATGCTTGGTTACCAGAAGAAGATCGCCGAGTCGATTGGGAAGAAGCCGCATATCGTCACGCAGGCTGGCGTGAAGCAGGCATTCACCTCTGTGGAGAAGGAATTCAAATACTACCGCTTGTCCCTTTATACATTCTCGCTGTCTTCTCTCATGGAGGTCATGCTCAGCGGCAATTTCAAAGAATCCTATATTTCCGGGATTCGGGATGAACTGCAGCAGATGTCGGACGCTTACCACGATTTGTTCGAGGAGAGCTCACACTATTTAGAGAAGCTGAGTAACTCAGCAGTAGATGCTAATGTCATGAAAGGTATCGGCACGGCAGGAAATGCAGTTGGGAAATTCATTGGAAGTATCCCGCTCGTAAAAGAGGGGCCAGTTGATGAATTCCTTCAGGATGGCGGAACACACTTAAAGAAGAGTGCTCTGGATATGGAAAAGGATGCCGTTCACCGATTCGCTTCCATAGGCAATCCAGGAACACGGATGTTCATGGAAAAGATGGATGAGATGATCCAGATCTATAACCGTACCGAGCAAATCTGCTTCGATGATAAGAAGATATATCTATTGCCAAAGAAGCTCGCCGTTTAATTACTCAGAAGGCAGATATCACAGGAGGTCTGTTTATGCCGCTCCAGATCGTAAGAAATGACATCACAAAAATGAAGGTTGACGCGATCGTCAATGCCGCAAACAGTTCTCTCTTGGGTGGTGGCGGCGTAGATGGCTGCATTCATCGCGCCGCCGGCCCGGAACTCCTAGTCGAATGCGAAAAGCTCAATGGGTGCAAAACTGGCAGTGCCAAGATAACAAAGGGATATAAGCTGCCGTGCAAATATGTGATCCATGCGGTTGGCCCTCGCTGGTACGGTGGGCAGTATGGGGAGCATGACAAGCTTGTCTCGTGCTACCAGACGTCACTCGCGCTCGCAAAGGAGCATGGTTGCGAGTCGGTCGCATTCCCTCTGATCTCCTCGGGAATCTTCGGCTATCCAAAGGATGAGGCGCTCAAAGTAGCTATCGACACGATCAGCAGTTTTCTGCTTGAAAATGATATGATGGTTTACATCGTCATCTTCGATCGCAAGGCGTATCAGATCAGCAGCAAGTTGTTTGCGGACATCAACGCCTACATAGACGACCGATATGTCGAAGAGCATCGAGACAGCTATGCTGAGCGGATCAGCCGGCTGCATAGCCTTGTAGTGGAAGAGAGCTGCCCTATCCCCGCTGCCCCTATGGTAACAAAGGCAGCATCCCTAGACGATGCGCTGAAGCAGATCGACGAGAGTTTTTCCGAGATGCTGCTGCGTAAGATTGATGAATGTGGTATGACGGATGCAGAGTGCTATAAGAAGGCCAACATCGATCGAAAGCTGTTCTCAAAGATTCGGTCGGATAAGCTCTATAGGCCATCAAAGCCGACTGTGATCGCCTTTGCAATCGCACTCGAATTACCGCTTGATGAATTAAAGGATATGCTCTCGAAAGCTGGATTTGCCCTGTCTCACTCCAGTAAATTTGACATCATCGTGGAGTATTTTGTCGAGCGAGGGAACTACAACGTGTTCGAAATCAATGAGGCGCTGTTTGCATTCGACCAAAGCCTGATTGGCGCATAATAGTTATCAGGTGCTGCGACTTTTCGTCGGTGGAACCCTGATTGATATGCTATCTTTTCTGGAGGTGTGCTGCGATGGAACAAAAAGAGCTTGAGTATCTGCGTCAGGTAGAAGATCATGCTTCACGGACAGGCTGGGTGTCTCCGTTGACTCGTGAGGACAAAGAGTATTTTGCCTATTTGCGTCAGGTCAGTAAACGGTATAACATCGACATGTCCAAGGCAAATCGACTGGAAAACAATTTTGTGATTCGTGTTGCAGAGAGCGAGTTTTACGCACATCACACATCCTGAGAAATGCAGAGACGCAAGCATCTTTGCTTGCACCTTTCATTGAATTGTCGCTTAACAAGCGACCAAATGAAGCGAATACCGAAGTAAGATGTGGCTGTAAGGTGAAACACCAAACAGCCATAATTTATTGGAGGTATTTGCAATGAATAAGAATCTGACTGAGATCGTCTTTATCCTTGACCGCAGCGGCTCCATGAGTGGGCTCGAGTCCGACACGATCGGCGGCTTCAACGCCATGATCGAAAAGCAAAAGAAAGCTCCCGGCGAAGCGATGGTCTCCACTATCCTCTTTGACAATGTCAGCGAAGTGATTCATGATCGCGTTAATATCCGAAACATCAAGCCCATGACTGATAGCGAGTATTGTGTGCGCGGCTGCACCGCCTTGCTGGATGCGATTGGAGGCGCGATCCACCACATCGGCAACGTCCACAAGTATGCGCGAGAGGAAGATGTTCCGGCGCACACCCTGTTCGTCATCACGACGGATGGAATGGAAAATGCGAGTCGTCGCTATGATAGCGCTCGTGTTAAGCAGATGATCGAGCACGAGAAGAGCAAGTATGGTTGGGAATTCCTGTTCCTCGGCGCCAATATTGACGCCGTCGAGACGGCAAAGCATTTTGGTATTAGTGAAGACCGCGCGGTCAATTACCACTCCGACAGCGTGGGGACAAGGCTGAACTATGAAGTGGTCAGCTGCGCGATTACAAGCATGAGAAGCGGAGCTCCTATGAGTGCCGATTGGAAAGCGCCAATTGAAGCGGACTATAAGACCCGGAAGGGTGAAAAAGACTAACCGCATCGATTTCGACACGGTTAGTACTATCTCCTAAGCCGCACCATGTAAATGGTGCGGCTTTTTCATTTGATGCATACTCGTCAGTTTCCGTATGTATCAAAATATATATTAGTTCTATTGACACTTTTACTCGTTGTGGATATAATAATGGTGAAGATCAAAATCGGAGGTCTATCATGAGAGATTACAGCAAGTACGAAAAGACACCCGTGTTATTCTCTGGGGCAGAAAAGAAGTTTGAAATCATCATTGACGGGTTTCGTTATATTGTTAAGTTTCAGAAGAATTCCGAAGTGGGCTTGACCTTCAATTATGTTTCTGAGTATTTGGGAAGCCATATTTTTCAACTACTTGGCATTCCCGTACAGGAAACCTTCCTTGGCACTTATGAGGGCAAAAATGTAGTCGTTATGAAGAATTTCTTAGAGCCCGAGGATGATCTTGTTGCCTTCAACGGTGTCGGCGAAAGCTCGCTGGAAAGAGACAAAGAGCTCTATCAGTACACTTATGAAGATATTACCGCAATGCTGCGCGAGAATATGAAGTCAACAAATGTCGAGGAGACAATCGACCGTTTCTGGGATATGTTCATCGTGGATGCTTTGATCGGCAATTTTGACCGGCATGGCGGGAACTGGGGCTTCATTAAGAAAGATAATCAATACCGGATCGCCCCGGTATATGACAATGGCTCAAGCCTCTACCCGAAGCTGAATACGGACGAGAAGCTGGAGGCCGTACTCTCCTCCGAGGAAGAAATTGACCAACGGATCTATAAGTTCCCCACCTCCCACATCAAGGTGAAGAATCGCAAGAGTTCCTATTTTGAAGTGATTAGTAGCTTGCAATTCGAAGCTTGCAATGATGCCCTAAAACGAATTGTTCCTCGCATCGATTTTAATCAAATCAATACTCTTATTGACGAAGTGGAAGGGATCTCAGAGGTGCGTAAGCGTTTCTATAAAGTCATGCTGCAGCAACGATATGAAAAGATCCTTATGTACGCATATCGCCAGTTGTGACATGGAAAGGAGTGGCTCATGAGGCCTGTTACGCATGATTACCAAAGCCTAAACGAATATACGCTTCCCCTGCAGGGAAAGCCCTATTACCGCAGCAGCGGCATAATCTATGCCGTGGACCGCAACGGCAATAAGTATGCTGTGGGTCAAGTTGATCTTGAGCGCTTTGATGATCAGAACTTCCAGTATGTCTTTACTCCTGAATGGAGTGTAATCGATACCCTGCCGTCCTCCATTTTCCAGGGTATTCCCGGACTCGACATGTCCATGCGGCTCGAGCGATACTATCGCGTTAATATGACGCCGTACTTCATTTCTGAGCGTACCCCCAGCGAAAGTCGAGAAGATCTCTGGGAACTACTTGAAGCAGTTGGTCTGGATTACTATGACCGCTTTGAGTGGCTGCTCCGGACGGATATGCGCTGCGGTACCGATAACTTGATCGTTGAGCGGGCAGAAGCTGCTCGGACTATCACATTTGAATCGATCAATAGCCTGCCGCCTGATCTCCAGCCAACCGACCTTGTTACGATTCAGGGATTCCAAAGCATCGCAAAGACCAGCCACCAGCTCAGAAAGATCCTCCTTCAGATTTTGAGGAGTGGCGCTCATATCTGGGATGAAACAGACTCGCGCCAGCTCTCTGAAGAGGAATGCGGTCTGCTGCTAAACCTGCTCATGGTTCAGGAATCAATGGAAGCAAAGCAGAATAAGCAGCGTCACCAAGAAGGCGTCGCACTGGCAAAGAACAGCGGAAAATACGCTGGTCGGAAGAAGATTGTGGTCGATCCAAATCTGTTCCGCCAAATCGCTGAGGATTTCCGCAACCATAAAGTAACGGAAGAAGAAGCCATGCATCGCACCGGTATCAGATCGAGATCAACCTTCTACAGGCGCCTGAAAGAAATATAGACTAAGAAACGAGAGGGTTCCCGCACATTACGCTGCAGGAATCCTCTCCTTAGTTAATACAATGTCCACCAGTAGTCAAAAAGGCGCCGATAGTAGTTTCCCTTTCGGGGCAGATCCTGACAGTTCCGGGACTTTCGGCTGGTTTCTCGTTTCATCCACCGCTGGCAATTACTGTTCTTGGGATACTTGATGTACTTTCCCGAATGGAGCAGCGTGTCGCCATCAAAGCCGTAATCGATATAACCGGCATGAGGCACATACCTTCTTGTGACAATGCGCATGAGCGAGTCATTCTTGCGGATGCGCATTTCTCTTCGATACGCAGAGCCCGTTCGTCTGGATGGCTGCCCAGCAGCTGACTCAGTCAGCAAATTCTCGATCTCCTCGTTTAACTCGATTTCGGTCATAGGCTTTACCATTTGGCACAGTTCTTGTGACAGGGGAAATACCATACCAGCTACCGCGCTGCTTGGCATGTTGCTCCTTTTGCGCTTTCTTGCTCTGCTTTTTGAGCGGTATCATCTGTTTCATTGGTAAGAACACCTCCATTGTCTCGAACGGTTTGAACTTTCTTTTTAAGATCCTCGCAGAATGTAAGGTAGTCAGGATGCCCGCACAGGAGCATCTTGTTGGGCAATTCACGGATCGCTGCCAGGAAAGCATCGACATCACGCTTGCGGCACTTGCACATGATGACGCGATAGGGAGCATCCGGGCACACGAACTCAGGGCCGAACCCAACTCTGACCTGATGCTTGATAAAAAGCTGGTCTGCAAGGTAATCCGCTGTATCGATGATTGCGAAGTAGTTGTGGAAGAATGAGAACTTTTCAATCGTCCAGCAGCAGGATTCATTGTATTCTCGACTCACGATTGGACCTCCTTATGTGACAGTTTCTTTACAAAATCGCGTTTGCTCTTGCTTTTTGAAGGTGCTTCCAGTATTCTGGAGTACTCCCGTTTGGGAAAACTCTTTAGATGGAGGCGATTGCCATGAACATGAAGCGGTTTCCGGTTATTGATCCGATTGCGACCGGAAAGAACATCATCCGTCTTCGCGTCGAGCGTGGGATGAGCGTCCGCGATCTGCAGGCATACTTTGGTTTCGAAGAGCCGCAGGCGATCTACAAATGGCAGCAAGGAAAGAGCCTGCCTTCCGTAGATAATCTGTATGCTCTCGGCGCGTTGTTTGAAGTACCGATGGAAGACATCTTGGTATCTCGGACATCACAACTGAATCTGATGATTTGTGAGCAGCAGGCTACGGCCTGCTGCTCGCCTCTATTTATGGGAGAACTGCTCCGACTATCACGGATACGGCAGAGAGCCAAGATCGCTTCGACCATTTTTGCCAAGGCCATGCGCTCGCCGGCTCCCTGAGGAGCGAGGGTAGCATTCCTCGACGTATTAACGGCTCAAAGGCCAGCAATATCAAGATAGGAAATCTATCTATATCCAACAGAATAGGGAGATGTGAGGTGGCAAGGTCGAGATTCGGCGTTAGCGTATTCACGATATGGTGAAACAGCGTTGGGCGCTGATGGATGGGAAGACGGTTCGTAGCATCCGTTAATGAAACGGATCATGTCTTCTTTTGGAGCTCAGAATCAACCGAGCGGATTTTTTAATTTGCAGCACTATAGTTCGTCTGCAACTGAACCGGTCGCCACGTTCTCTTCTTCTGCCGCATCCATGATAGTCGGAGCAAAGCCGCAGGGGCTTGGTCAGCTTAATGCGGACATATGCGCTTCAAAAGCCTCTGCGAAAGTCTCGTTCACATCGAACGGAGCTTCGTACTCCACCGGGGTGTTGACCAGAGCGGCATCCAGAGCGGCAGAGGTCTCATCGGACTTCTTGCTCAGATCAGCGCACATCTTCCGGATCTTATTGCGATCGAAATTGATGGTGGTCACACGCTTGACATCGCAGCGGTAGGAGACCTGATTTCCCTCGTTGTTGAACCGATAGCCGACTCCCCCGTTAGAGATCAAAACCTCGCCATTGCGCAGGCCGGCCATGTGACGGAGCAGAGTGGCAATCTCCTGGCGCTTCCCATTGAGGCTCACTTCACCATCCAGGCCAGCGCCAAGAGGAAGAGATCCCTTCGCCTGATGGATTGCGGCGCTCAACTTTTCCCGCTCGTCCAGGAGGAACAGCAGGAACTCTGCCATCTCGGTGATATTCTCGCTATACTCGGTGGAAGGAGCCTCCATAGTGACCTCATCCTCCGCCTCTGCCATGACCTTGTGGCGGAGATAGGTGTTCTGCACCTTGGTAATGTTGCCATTGTTGCCGAGGATGCTCTGCGCATCGGCCATCATGGACTGCAGCTTATTCTGAAAGCGGAAAGCTTCTTTGAGATTCATATCGCTCACTCCTTGTTCTTGTCGTTGATATCATGATAACCCTGTTTTTTGAAGTTGTCATTGAACTGCTGGTTTAATAGCAACAAAAACAGAACGAGAGGGTCAAAGCCTCTCGTTCCAATATGCGGGACTATTTTCCAAGCACGATCGTTGCTTCCCCGTTGGGAGAGATATCAACATGCATGGTTTTAATGTACTTGTCATAAAATTGGTTCTTCTCTGCGGTCGTCATGTCAGCTCTGGTCGCCCTACAGGCCTCATCCAGAATATCTCGAACATTAAGGTGAAATGCCTGGTCGAGTTTCTGGCGAACCTCGCGAAGTACTGCCGCAACCTTGATATCATTACTGTTACCAGTACAAAAATCGTCGATATAGCAATAAGAAATGCCGGCATTGATCAACGCATTTTTGATGGTCGGACTGCATTTCTCGCTTTCTACCATCACGAAGAACCGAACCTCCGGCATTGCCGAAATCAGCCCCCAATAGTCGGAGTCGCTGGATACAAGAATGAACGAGTCCACATTGTTCTGATAATACTCACGGCAGGTCCCGGTGGTCAAACGGATGTCAACAAGTGACTTGTTTTCTTTGATGCGTTCGATCAGGACATGCTCAATTGGAATTTGGGTGAAGCGCTCCAAAATCTTCCACGCCGATGTGGTATGAATATCATCATAGAGGATGATTTTACAAATCTTATTGAGTAGTGCTTCCTGATTAAGATTGTTCAAGGTTGCGTACAGTTTGTAGGGATCGGAGTTTTCACAATCCACCACAACGACGACGCGCTCACTCTTGTCCAGGAACTTGTATATACCAGCCTTTGTGAGGTTACCGGCATCAGACACTTTGCTCAAGTCTGTGAAATAATCCTCATTGGCTTCATATAGAAGCGAAACAAACTTCTTGTCATTGTAGAGGATGTTGCCAGAGTCCATGTAGGACCAATTGATATAGACTTGGTACGGGTACTTATTTTTGTTGGCGTAATAATCTGCCGCTGCTGCCTTGATGCCCTTCTTGTTGAGGCCATCCGGCATGAGGAAGAGCTTCCGGACATATTCCCACTTCAGCCATAATGGAAACAGCGACTTGCAGTTGTTAATGCGGTTGCTGATATGCTTATTGATATCTACAATATACTCGGCAGGCAAAGCTCTGGATCTAACAATCGTAATACCATCCTGCAAGAGTTCGTTCAGGCTATCCTGCGGAACATACTCTGGAAGCGAGTGGAGATTGCACATATCGAAACGCATACGGTTATTGATGGCTTTAAAATTGAGTTCCAAAGCCGTTCGAATCATGCAGAGGTTGCGCACGATGCGGGCATTCTTGTCTGCGTGTAATTTCTCATACCATTCCATCTTTGGTGGTTCATATTCGTTTTCAAAAATGCGCTTTTGGACTCCGATTAAATAAGCCACCTTCGAAACAACAGTATAAGTACTGTTCTCATAGTCGGTATATGCTTTTCTCGGGTTCCGAGTCGCTGTATCATCGTATGCCTGGTTATTCATAAAAGCCCCCTATTCCACGGGTCACGGTACAGCTAAATACTGCAAAAACTGATGTTTTCTTGCGCTTAGAATACCATATTCAAGGGCTTCTGTCCATTGGTGCCGACAATTAACTGACCGAGATACTGGTCTGTCCTTCGTTCTCCCACTCAAAGAGTTCAGGCAGGGCTCGTGGCGCATAATCGCGAGAGCGAGTGCCCACAATGCGAGCTGATGGATCGTTCTCCACAAACCGCTCAGGGCGCTGCTCTAAGATGAAATCGATCCAAGCGATTGCATTCTTGCACTTGCGCCGGCGCACACGGGCATCGTGCAGAAGTTTATAGAGTTGGTATCCATGTGAGGCATCCAGGTTATAGAACTCCGCTGCGTGCTCGATGTCTTCAATCTCCAGCTCCGCCTTCCGCTGGCCGGTCACCAGTGTTTCTCTCTGGCATTGGATGGTGTGAATGAAATCGCTGAAATTCTTCAGCCGTGTCAGGTAGAATTCAGGCGTCAGTAGCTCCAGTTGCAGATCAGGATTTTCGGGATTGGGGTTTGAGATGAAGATGACCTTATACTTCAGGTTTTTCATCGCCTTTGGCAGCAAAGAGCAGTATTTCTCTGCCGTCTTCTTATTGTTGAATGTATGCGCGCGATCGATATAGGCAGTGGTGATCATCTGATTGTTGCCGATAATCTCCACATAGCTTTTTCCATTGCTGATAATCCAGGGCATATTTGATCCTCCTTCGTCCGAATAGAAATAGTGGGCGCACATGATGGAAATGCCAGTTCTGGGTGTTTGGTTGAACATGTCCACCTATGCAATATTGATATAGAGCCATCAGGTGGTTCTAAGGGCGCGTAGGAGTTGTGCACGAGCCACCTGCGCGGTCTGCTGTTTCACTCCAGCTTTCAAGTATTCAATGGCATCATTCCACTAAAAAAGTGTGTATTCTGCGGCATCAAAAGTCTCAAGAAATGCGGCTAAACGGGATCGACCGTCAGTGGACAGGAACCGCAGGTAAGAGAGGTATTGTACTTTCATGAAGGTTGCTGCTTCATCAAGTAGACATGGAGTGTGATTGATCATATCGGAGTTCCTCTTGCAGATACAACGAGGTCGCACCCTCTTTCTTTTCATTTGTGCCATATAGTTGGGAGGCATCGAAGTGATCGCAGCGAAACATCGTACCATCGGACATATAGATTTCCGCTCTGCCATCGGATTCCATCTCCACACGGATAATGTAGCTGGTGTTGACAATCGCGATACCGAGGTTGATAAATCTACCCATGTTTGACATTCCTCCACTTGTTTTGGAATAGAAGGCCGCTGCCGGAGCAGCGGCCTTCGTTATTTACTTGGTTGGAACGAATCCGGTAAAACCGGTATGGCCTTTATTGGCGATTCGCTCGATGTCTTTGTCTGTTGCAAAGACGAAAGGCTCAATTTTGCCGTCAGACATCAGCATCACAAAAGCGCAGGGGCAGATTTCGCTGTCGCCATCATCATCAAGATAGACAGCGCTGACGCCCTGGCAAGGGATAATGGAACGAATGGAGTTGTAGTCATTGACTTCGTCGTGAAGGTCGATCTCACTGTGGAAGTGCTGACCATCTTTGGTGAGGATGATGCATCCGCCATCTTCCTTGGGAATGATGCGGGCGATCATGTCGCTGTTCAGCAGCTCGCCTTTGGTACCAATAGGTAAAAACTTGCTCATGATAATACTCTCCTCATGTTCAAAAGATCAGCCCCGAAGCGTGAGCTCCGGGGCTGGCGGGGGTTATAGGAAACGACCTCTCTCGAGATCAATATCCGGTCTTGGGAAGCGGGTTGTTGTTGAAGCGACAGACGGTGGTGACCCAGGTGGCCTTGGCCGTCTGCCACTCGTTGAGGTACTGACCACCCACATCAGCTCTGTTGATGATTTGGTAGCCGTTGCTCACGGTGCCAAGCACCTGCACACGCATGGTGGGCTTCACCACGGACGCAAAGCCGCTGGGCACGGTGCCGAACTCGAACCGGACATCCGTGACATACTCGCCCTGAGCAAGGCCGAGGGTGGCTGCATTGAGGCTCAGAGAGTAGTTGTTGGAGGTCAGCAGGTTGCTGGCCAGAGTCCGGTAATCGCTCAGATTGGTCTTGAAGGTGACCTTGTAATAAAGCCTCGCATTGTAGGTACCGGTGGTCACGCTGATTGCGCGTGTGGCATCGGTCGGAATACGGTCATGCCAGAAGAAACTGTTCAGCGCAACATTGGAGGTGTTGCCGATACCGGAGAAGTCATAGCTCATGACCTGTCCGGGCTGTACCTCGCGGTTGCCGGTCTTCTTAATGGTCACGCCGAGATTGGCGGACTTGTTGTAGGCGGAGAGCTTGATGATCTGGTTTGGATACTCGATCTCGGCCTCCATCTTCTCACTGCTGAGCTGATAGTACTTGGGTGCGGACACCTCCGTCACGAAGTAGCGGCCCAGAGGCAGAGGATCGGAAGCGGCGACGCCGCGTGCATCGGTCACAATATAGCCCACGACCTTACCGGAACGGGCCTGCGTGATCTCAAACACCGCGCCTTCCAGAGCAGAGCCGGCGCGCTGGCCAGTGACGAGGTTATCGTCAGCACTATACTTGCGGACCTGGATCTGACCGGTTACAGCGCTGTTCTCCCATTCGATCTGCGCGCACTTACCCGCCTCAACATAGACGGTTTTGTACTGCTCATCGCGGATGTAGCCCTCGGCCGCCTCCAGTTCACGGATATAGTACTTGCCGGGAGTCAGCTCGTCATCAATGTAGATGTAGCCATCCTGATCCGTCGCATACTCGCCAATGGGATTCTTGCCTGCATCGTACAGGACGAACTTGACACCATAGATACCCTCGCCGGTAGCCGCATCGACCTTATGGATCATAATCGACGCCATGCGCTGATTGGTGATCTCCACCGTGGTGGTCTCACCGTCCTTGACGCAGACATTGACGGGCGTGGCATCCAGCTCGTAGCCCTCGGCTGCCTTCAGCTCGGTGATGGTATACCATCCATTCTCCGCATTGGGGATGCTGATGACACCGTTGCGGTCAGTCGTGTAGGTGCCAAGGATCTCGCCGTTGATCTTCCGAACCTCGAATTTGACACCCTTGATGCGTGCGCCGGTATCCTCATCAGATTTGATGATCTGGAGACCACCAGCAGGTCTGTTATAGAAGGTCAGCGTCTGAAGATCATCGGGATCGATTACGACGGTCTGGGATCTGGTCTCTTCATCGATCACATAGCCGGAGATGGTCTTCGTCTCTGTGACGACCAGCGTGCCAACGATGCCGCTGATCAAGATCTCACCGTTTTCGTCCGTCCGATAGATCCCGTTGGAAGACAGCTTGCCACCTTCATCAGGCACATAGCTGCCATCGGCGTAAGCCACACGGAACTCAACGCCTGCCAGAGGCTTGCGAGTAACACTGTCCAGTTTCACAATGTGCAGGCCGCCGAGAGGCTGATTGCGGAACTCCACCGTCACGACCTCGTGGGAGCGCACTTTGACGGTCTGTGGCGTGTCGTCCAGGACATAGCCGGATTTTGCACGCACTTCCTTGATGACCAGTGTAGTGTTGGGATCAAGGCCATCGATCAGAATGGTGCCGACGCTATCGGTTACATACTTACCGTTTCTGTTGCCCACGACGGTGCCGTTGGACTCTGTGACCATGAATTCCACATCGGACAGAGGCTCGCGGGTAATTGCATCAATCTTTTTAATCAGGACACTACCCTTGGCCTCATTCCCGAAGGTGACGGTGATGACATCCTGTTCGTTGCCACTCAAATATACCGTCTGAATATCGTTTTCGCTCAGCACATAGCCGTCTGGTGCGGAGATCTCCTCAACGACATAGGTGCCAGCCTTCAGACCTGTGAGGATGAAAGTGCCGTTGGAAGAAGTCTGACGCTCAGCGATGACTGTGCCTCCAGTACCGGAGGTGCCGCCAAGGAACCGCACGCGGAACCATGCACCCTGAAGAGGATCACCGGTGCTGGAGTCTACCTTCTTGACGATGATGGCGCTCAGGGGGGTGTTCTCAAAAGTGACGACCTTGCCGCGCCCCGCTTCCACATAGACCTGCTGGGAAGTGGGATCTTTGATGGAATAGCCCGCAGCAGGCTCCAGCTCGGTGATGGTGTACCAGCCGTCATCCAGCTTATCGATGAAGAACTGACCGTTCTCATCCGAGTAGTAGGTACCAAGATCACGAATCTCACCGGTAGAGGTCTTATCGGAACGGAAAGTAACATTGAACTTCGCACCCTTAATGGGATCGCCGGTAATGCTGTCGATCTTATTGACTGTCAGGGTGGGCTTGGGATAGTTCTGGAACTGGACGGTGCCAGTCCTGTTGGGAAACAGCGTGATCATCTGATGTGCTTCGTTGAGCAGATAGCCATCGGGTACTGACTGCTCCCAGATCTCATAGACACCGGGCATCAGCTTTTCCAGATAGCAGCGGCCATTCCCGTCAGAGGTCACGGTGGTCAGTGTGGAAGAATCCACACGCTTGACGGTAAAGGTCACACCGGCGACAGGCTTTCCAGTAATGGCATCAGTTTTTAGGATCTCCAAATTGGGCATCCGATCATTGGAAACGACCAGTTCGCTGTTCTGACCGGGGAACAGCTCCACATGATACTCACGGGAGTCCTTCACATATCCTTCCGGAGCATCCATCTCCACCACGGAGTAAATGCCGGGTTCCAGATCGGAGATGTTGATTTCGCCCTTGGTGTCAGTTACGCGATCCAGGTAATGCGAGCCGTCCTCAATCTGCGCAATTCTGAAGGTCGCACCAGCGAGGCCGAGGCCGCTGTAGCTATCCAGCTTCACCAGACGGAAGCTGGGCTTCTGGGTGTTGGTGAACACGAACTGGGCATTTTCGTTACCGTTAATCTGGATGACACGAGTGGCGTCATCAATCAGGTAGCCATCCGGCGCGGCCTGCTCCGTCACCTTGTAGGCACCAGGCTCCAGATCGGTCAGGTCGATCTCGCCATTTGCGTCGGTGGTGTACTCCTTGGAGAAGGTGCCACCGACAAGCTCAATACGGAACCGTGCGTTGGGCAGAGGCTCCAAGGTGGTGCTGTCCAGCTTTACAAGATGGATACCCGGCTTCTGATCATTGAAGAAGATCAACTCCAGAATGCCATCGGAGCCTTCCAGCTCAATCTGCTGAGGTGTGGAATTGATGATGTGAGAGGAGTCGGTAGCGACTTCCTTTACAAGGTAGGTGCCGGGTTCCAGATCGGTTAACAGGATCTCGCCGAATTCATCAGTCTGGAAGGTGCCCAGAGACTGTGCATCTTTGGAAATTTCAAAGGAGATATTGGGCAGAGCCTCGTGAGTCTTAGAGTCATACTTGATCACACGCAGGCCGGGTTTCTCCTCGTTCACGATAGGAATTTCCACAGTGTCGCCGGAGATGACGGTTGCAGTATAGACTTCATCGGATTTGATATAGCCGGCAGGCGCTGCGATCTCCTGGATGCGATAAGCGCCAGGCTTGATCTCGGTGAAAACAGCAGTACCGGCATAATTGGTTTCTCCGGTATATACGGCACCGGACTCAATGTGCTCGATTCGAATCGCGGCACCGGGCAGCTGCATACCGGAGTCGGAGTACTTCTTCACCATTAGGTTGCCATACGGAGCATTTTCAAAAGTCACCGTAGCCTGCTTGCCGTACTTAACTTTGACATTCTGGGCGGGTTCCTCGCTAAGCAGGTAGCCATTAGGGGCTTCGCACTCATAGACGGTGTAGTTGCCGGCCAGAGTAAGAGGAATAACGATTTGGCCCTTGGAGTTGGTGGCAAAGGTTCCGACCGATGCGCCTTCGGGATCAACCACTTCAAACATCGCGCCCTTCAGGGGGATGGTCGTGCCTTCCTCGTACTTGAGGATTTTCATGCTGGTCTCGGTGGGTTCCTCTTCAGGGGTGTCGGTGTAGTTGCTGTATGCCGTCAGAGCCAGAGGCGTGGTCGGATCGGTATCGCACATGTAATTTTGCAGGTTGCCATACTTGTCTTTCTCGGCGCACACAGCGTAGTAGATGGCGTACTTATAGACATTGGTACGAAAGCTCAGTTGGACGCTGCCGCTCTGTCCATCGACTGCGCTGGCAGGATACAGGACCTTGAACTGTCCGGCATATCCCTTTCCGATGGCCTTGGTGGTGATGACATCAATTTCCTTGTTGTCCATATCAACGATCTTCGTGCCGGCAGGAACCGCAGAGGGATCGCTAAAGGCAACATTTACAGCGTAGTTGCACACCCAGGTTTCAGAAGTGACCGTGAAGATCTGCTGGAGATATTCCTGACCATTGATGGTTGCAGGATAGGCGGTCTCCTGGTCGGCTTCCACCGTGACATTAGGAGAAAGGGCAGTGCTCCATACGGTGCCGCGACGGTAGATATCCTTCACGGCTGCCAGCATCTTATTGGCACGCTCCAGCTCCGCTCCGGTCAGATTGGGGTTGACCTTCATGTTGTTGATGTCCCAGTTGGGCAGCAAGTACGCCCAGAGCGCCATTTTGGTCGCATAGTATGCCTGATACTTATTCTCCAGCTTGAGTTCGCTCAGACTGCGATGGGGATAGCCATTTGCAATGATGCCCATGACTTTGGGATCACTGCCGATTTCGTTGGCGAGGTACTTGATGCTCTCACCGGGAGCAACAGTCTGAGGTACACCCTTGATATTGGGGTTGACGCAGTACGCAGGGATTTCTTTCGTCTGACCGTTGCGATCCACATAGTTGTAGTAGGTATAGATCAGCTCACGCACTCTGCCGTTGATCGACAGGTAACTGAGCTTCTGCTCGCCGTTGTAGATGTTGACTTCTCCAAGCGCCTCTTCGACAGAACCGGCTGCCAGAGCTGTGCCTGGAAACATACCAAGCATCATGACAACTGCGAGAAGCATCGAAACAACTCGTTTTTTCATTTGGATTGACCTCCGTGCTTATTATCGTGAATGCATAAAGCATTCTTGGGTTGGATCGGTATGGAAAAAGGCAGTGTGCGTATTTCAGCACACTGCCTCCGCAGGGAACAATATTCAGTTTTCATTTTACGGAGATGTAATATTCCGTGTACTGGAAGGCTCCGTCACAATAGACATCCCATGCCTCAAAGGCGTACTCGCCGGGAGGGCAGGAATTGAAAAGTTCGACGATCTGGTCGGAACGCCAGGGCCAGAAGCTGTTGGCTGCCACGCTTTCGGGAATAGACAGCTTCACGGTCACAAGAGGGCTGCCATCCGCTCTGGTTACGGGCTTTCCGTTCTGCCAGGTCTGCGGATTGTCGCCGATGGCGTTATAGAGGGTGTACTGCATGCGACGGGTCTCAAAGAGGTTGCGCACGAACATGTACTCCTTACCACCGGAAGTGAAGTGGTTCGCCTCGGGTTCGGGCAGAGTCGGCTGATCCAGCAGGCTCCAGTCACAGGTGGGGTCCGGCAGGGTGTCAGTTTCCTGCGTAGCGAACATACTGTTCTGGTACTTGCTCACATCGGTGATCTCATACACATAGCCGTCGCTGCAGGGGATCTTGTCGCCCGCCTTGGGCTCGGGCATGACATCCGCCTGTGTGTAGTCAGCTTTCTTAGCTCCCACTGCCACGCTCTGCGTCTTCGCGGGAGCTGTGCCGGTATACGGCTTATCGCTCTCAATCTGGACACAGCCGTTGGTGCTGTCCCAATGAACATTGAAACCAACCGCCTTGCCGATATCGCGGAGCATCACATAGTTGTTGCCGTTGATAGCGTATGCGGTCATCTTCACTTCCTGACCATCGACAAAGAACCGATGGCTGCTCAGCTCAGCAACGACGCCGGCCGCATAGGCCACGGAGCCGCCAAAGAGCATGGTGCCGACCAGAAGACCGGCGATAAAGGATCCGATTCTCTTCATTTTCTTTCACCTCATCAAGTGTATTCCAGCCACTCTCTGCGGGGGAAAGGCGTAGGGATGAATTACTGATTGCAGTAGGCCTGGAGGCCACGCAGGAAGATGTCTTCCTTGGTTGCCCGCCTGTTCTTAACCAGATCTCTCATCTGGTCATAGGACTCGCGAGGCAGGCGCAGCCGAATGGCTACGCTGGACTCGGTGGGGATGGGCTTGGTACGACTCTCACGATTGCGGGGCTTATTGGTTTTCATAGTGTTCCTCCAGTTCATTTATCGAATCTCTACTGCCTGCACGCACAGACGCAGAGAGGGCTGGTTAGCGATACAAGTGATCAAGGTAATTCGGTTATCTCCCATCTCATTCAGGTACGAATAGTCGGTATAGGAGATGGACCCGACAAAAGTCACTTGGTAGGTCTTGGTGCCGATCGCGGTCTTGTACTCCACGATGTCACCGATCTTCACATTCTTCAGCTTAGCAAAATAGGCATGGCTGCCACGATTGTGGCCGAACAGACCAATGTTGCCGGTATAGATGCCAGACGAGGTATAGTGACCAGCTCCTTTGGACATTGAGCTGTCAGTAGCGCCTTCATACACCTTGCAGCTCAGGCTGACACGGTCGATCGAGACTTTGCCGATGCTGCCATCTTTCTGTTTCAGATCAGTAATGGTGACAGAGGGCTGATACGGAACTTCGATTAGGCTGCCACCAGAGATGATGCTGGAATTGCTGAAATCGGACTCCGGATATACAGTCGTTGCGGATCCACCGCTCAGGCCATACTGGATACCGCTGCTCAGATAGGGGTTATTGAGCGAGGTCTCCAGGAACTCCTGGCTTAGGCCGTACTGGATTTCTGGAATATCGTAGTCGATCTGGTTGCGGGCACCGTAGTTGTAGCCGGCATCATACAGATCCTCGTAGTTGGTGCTGCCGTAGTAGACGGGATTGGCCGAGGTTTCGAACGAGTAGTCTGCGGCACTGGCAGAGCTCGCCATGCCGAGGGCCATAGTCAACATGCAGCACAGGGTCAAAATGCGTTTGAGTTTCATACGGGTTCCTCCTCAGTATCGGGTTCACCTTCCTGAGTGCCGATATCGACCTTGAACCAGTACTGGCCATTGACCGTGCCAACAGTATGCTCGACTGTGTTGTCATAGCAGTGGATGGCGATGGTCTGGCCGAACAGCTTCTTTGCGACTGCCTGATCCACTTCGACTGCGATCATACCTTCCGGAATATCCTTCAGGCGATCGATACGAAGTTCGGGGTCTTTGGTCTTCAGACGCAGTCGGCCGCACTTTTCATACTCGTTGCCTTTGCCCGTCGCTTTGTAAACTGTAGTATTCTTACGAAGCAGAAGGCCGAGCAACAACAAAGTGGCCAAAAGAATGGTTCCGCCGATAACGGGGATCACCACGATCGAGCCATTGAAAGTGGGTTCCTCTTCCACAGGAACGATCTCGGTGCCCAGGTAGGTTACGGTATAAAGGATGCTGGAGATGCCGGAAGAGACGACGGTGCCTTTGTACTCAGCGGTCGTAATGTATCCGGTTGCGACAGTGGAGCTGGCAGTGCCGGAATAAGTAGCGACTGCGGAATAGGTGGCGGGAACGAGTTCATCGCCTACCAGCGCCGTACGCTCCACGCTCCAGGTCACATTGGACAGGCTCAGGGTTCTGCCATTCTTCTCTACAGTCTTATCGATGTAAGAAGAATCATTTCGATCGAGGCCGGTGTAGTTCTTGGTTGCGGTGACAGTGTAGGAGCTGCTCTTGTAGCCGGCTGCCTCCGTCTTGATCGTGCTGTGGTCCAGAGACAGAGTGCCGGAAGAAATGCCGTCGTCGAACTCGATCGTGGGCTTCAGCTCTGCGAGGATATCTTCAAGGTTCTTACTGGCAGTTGTGACAGTGACGACCTCGGTGTGCAGATTCTCTTCCTGGAAGTGCTGCTCTTCTTTGATGATGTCACTCATGGAGTACAGGAAGCCATCATGCTCGAAGTCCTCTTCATAGAGATCTGCAGGGTCCTGGTCGGGCAGGAGCGTATAGGTCTTGATCGCGAGCTGCTGCCCGTTGAGATTCTGATAGGTCACATCGTCCGGAATGTACGATGCTGCACTTGCTCCCACCGTCATGGACATGGCAACGACGAGAACAAGCACCAAGGAAGTGATTTTTTCCTTCATGGATCTTGATCCTTTCTGTTCGTGGGTGTCATGCGACCGGGTTAGTCGGATGATCACCGGTAGTAAGGCGGCCTTTGCCGCGCTTGTATTCGCTGATGCATTCTTTCAGCATGGCAAGGAGGTCTTCGTAGGTCAGATTCATCGAAAGCCAGAGGCATTGCCGGTACATGTAGATCATGCTGTCATCTGCCAGGAAGACGGAGTGCCAACCTGTGACCGAGTCCAGATTCAGTTCGTTCGCAACGCCATACATCTGATCGGCATTGATGTCAGCGAACAGGATCTTGTCAGCGACAATGATGGACATGATGGGATAGCTTCGAATCATGGAGACAAGGACGACGCAGTCGATCTCGTCGTCCTTGTGGATGGCGACATAGGTGTCACCATGCTGCTCCACAATGTTGAGGCAGGACCGGATGACCTCCCTGCAGTGAGCGTCAAGAGCATCTCGGCTGCTGGGAGTGTATTTCATAAGGTTACCTCAATCTGGTATGGCGTTTGATGATTCTGGTGATGAAGCCCAGCGCGATGCCGTTTTCCTCATCGACTCCGGTGACACGGAAGCTGACCGTATCCAGTCTGCTGGGCATGTCGATGGAACGATAGAGCTTAGTCTTGGCATTGACGCCCACCTGAAGGCGGACGAAGAACACGCGGTCTTTCACGCCGGTAACGACACCGAAATAGTTGGAGTTGGGAGTGATCTTCTCCAGGGCTGCCCGATCGGGATTCTCAGATGCCTCTTTGATGGAGAGGTTGACCGAATAGACATCCCGCTCCTCGTTGTAAGAAACATCCATGACCCTGGCAACGACCAGATCGCCGGTGGAGTGCAGATCCGCAATGTCAGAGAACCATTCCCAGGAGACATTGCGGGCATAGATCTCAGTATCCACACCGCAAGCCTCCACCGTCATGGTGTTGTTGCCGACACCCAGAACACGGCACGCCATCAGGATACCGGGCTTTACACGGCCGGTGGCATAGTACCGCTTCTGACGCTGCAGCATGGCCGCCTTACGGGAACCAACTGCCGCACGATTGCGGATATCCACGGCCGCGGGGATGAAGTCTATGGTCGCACCCAGCATACGCCCGATCTGGATTCTGACAGATCGAGGAATGGGATCCTCTTCAGGCCATTCCGTCAACACCATCTCACGAATGGGGATCAGGATGCGGAGGCCTTCAAAATCAACCGGGCAAACAGGAAGACCATTCTCGGTCTGAATAATGCCGCTGCTGACGATGCCGGTCAGGATCTGCTGCCTGCGCGCTGCGCCGGCAAGATAGCCCCACTTGGCGTCTTCGCTATCCTCACGGGTAACGCCACGCTCCAGATCATTGAGTTCAAGCAGGTCATCACTGCCTTGACGCCGGGGTGCCTGAGGGGGCACAGGTTCAGAAACAACCGGTTTCTGAACGACCTCTTCAACAGCTTCAGTTACTTTCTTCTTAGGCATTTCTTCTGCTCCTTTCCTAGAAGATGTCATCCGCATTCACAACCTCGCGCTCAGTGTTACGGGCTGGCTTCGCAGGTGGTTTCTTCTGCCGATTGCCGCTGCCCTTTTCCACAGGGGTGGCCATGGATGAGGATGGTGAAGGGCCGGTTGCAGATACAGAAGAAGCCTGGCTGGTCTTCCAGTCAGGCTCATGCAGGATCGCTTTGCGGCTCTTCAGCTTTTTATAGTCCGGATGCAGGGAGTAGTCATAGCGCTTGGCTCGCATGACTTTCTGACCTCGAATGAAGATCAGAACTTGATCCGGGGGTAAACGCAGGACCTCATCAGGGGTAAGCAGTTGACGCCGGCCAAGTGAGTTGGTCTTGCGGAATCTTGGTGTGTAGTTGGTGATGTGCATGGTATTGAGTTCCCGCATTGTACCCTCCACTTCAACGGAAGCGGTACCAATGCGATCGCTGAAGTACTCCGCCGTAAGCATATCGGTACAACCCAAAAACACCGTGGAGTCACAGGCACCGAGGATCTCCTGCCATTGGTCATCAGGATATCGGTTGCGCATCTGACCTACATTTTGGAAGAAGACGGCTACCGAGCATCCGCGTGACCGGATGGTAGAGCACTTTTTGGTGAAGTCAGGGATCAGGCAGCAGTTCGGAAATTCATCTAGCACGAACTTGACCTTAGTGCTCAACATACCGCCTTCGCAGTATCCATCTGCATAGCGAATCAGGCGGATAAATAGAAAGCTGAAGAATAGAGAGCTGAGAAAATCAAAGGTGCTGTCCTGATCGGACACAATGCAGAAGTAGGCACACTTTTGCTTTCCCGGAAGTTCCAGATCGATCTCGTTATAGGAAGTGATGTTCCGCACCTGCTGCGCCTGCAGTACGGCCAGCTTGCTGCCTAGGCCAATGATGACACTGGTTCGAACCGTGTCGCTGGACTGCTTGAAGATGGCGTAAGGTGCGGCTGCCGGGGATGGTGGAAGGATCTCACCAGTGTACTGGTTCACATGCTCATGGCTGATACTGGCCATGATGTCAGATAGGCCCTTCTCCGTCTGTGTATAGAGCAGGTCGTAGACTGTAGCCAGGTTGCGTTGCTCCGGGGGCATTTCCAACGCCACATACAGTACCAGCGCTTTTAGCAGGTTGAGCTCAGCGTTGTACCAGAAGGCGTCTTTCGAGTCTCCGCTGGTGTTTTGCAGTACGATGTCGGCGAATGTCTGAGCCATCAGCTCGCTGGAACCGACTTCGTTGAGGCAGTTCCACGAATCACTATGATCCATTTCAATTAGGTTGAAGACCTTGACTGTATATCCATTGTCTCGAAGGTACTCGCTCATGGATTCATACAGTTCAGATTTTGGATCGGTAAGGATCAGGCTCTCACCACGCTTCGCCGCTTGGAGGACCAGATTTCGGGATATGGATCTGGATTTGCCTGTGCCCGACGAGCCACATACGGCGAGGTTGGAATTGAGGCGTGTGTTTTTGGGGAGTGTGAGGATTTGACCATCAGGTAACATGCCAAGGATGTCCTGCTCGGTCTTTTTCGCACTCGTCACATCAAAGCAGTCACTTGCCTCCTTCGGTGACATGAAACTTGCTGTGCCATAGCTGCCAGAGTTTGAGACAGTAAGGTTTCGATCGGCGTCGGTGACTCCGTTTTGGCCCCATCCGATCCGGAGTCCAAAAATGCAGATGAGTACAATTCCAACCACTACCACACCGATGGCAATCAGGCCTTCTGGAAAGTGGAATATGGATCGAAAGACATCTGCAAGCTCCAGGGATGGGAGACCTGGGGAGACGCTATAGTCACTGCCGGCTGCCTTCCATGCGTTGATGTTGATCATGAACTGGGCAATAATGCCGGCAATATACAACACGCATGGGATCAGGACAGCAAGGCTAAGGGTTATTTTCAGTTTTCTTCTTTCCATGGTTATTCATGCTTTCTACTGGACGCACTTCGATGGCCGGTCCGACAATTCCCTGAACCGTCTGAGCCTGGTAGTCGAAGCAGAGCATAATGGGACTTCCACGGAACCCTTCTGGGATCGGACGGATATCTGATAGCTTCAGGAGATCGCATTGATAATTCAGGATGACCGGTTTGTCGTACTGGACATCGATGGCGTCATACTCTCGGTTGGGAGTTCGTGGGGGGTGGTAAGGTGCAAGGATGGCCTGGTTCAGTTCCAGCGCCATGTCCGGATTGAGGATGATTTTCAATAGAGAATCACCATCGGGGTTGTTGGTTAGGAAGAGACACTGGGCGAAGAATGTGGAAACTACAAAGTACTTGTTGCCAAATGGTTTTGTACTGTGGCATAGGCGCTGCGCCACGCTCATAGTAGAGCCGATCACGACCTGATGGATCGTGGTGACGCCAAAGCCTCTAGCCAGAAGTAAGCTCTTCACAGCTGCGGCGTAGTTCTCCTCACTGTTCTTCATCCAGTACATCCGTGTGCTACCGGTGAAGTAGAGGAAATAACAATGCTTCCCCTTGACCACAATACCAATCGTGCGGGAACTCTTGGAAACGGATTCCGGTGAGTACTCCTCGATGGCGACTCGCAGTTCGTGGGACGCATAGTAGTAACACTGGGTTGGATCTGGGGTGATTGTGTTTGAGGTGCGCTTTGCCGGGGACATCAGGGATGGCTTTTGTGAGATCAAAATCTCTGCATCGGCCGCATGGGCCATGACCGTGCCCACGGCGATAGCGTGAAGTCTCAGGATTTTATCGACTTTTGATGGGTACACGCGCTCGGAACAATTGATTCGAGAATAGATCATGGCCACTGCCTCAGGATCACTCTGCGCCACATAATCAAATCCCTTCTGCGTTAAGCTCAGAGACCGGATTACATGCCGCTTATGTTTCCTGCGGTAGCACTTCACATAGCCCTCTCGAATCGCCCGATACATCACTCTGCGATTCCACTCAGCACCACCACCGATGCGAACCGCCAACTGCGTCGGAAACTCAATACAGTACCCTACAAACCACAGCAGTTCAAGCAACCGATCGTTCTTGCAAGTAATCATAGGCACTCCAATCTTGAAAACAGTAAGGCTGCCGACAGGCTGCCCGAGGCTGCGGCATGCATTGCCGAAGTTGCGCAGAAACTGACCAAGCAAAAAACACCCAGCCAGAACACCTCACTCAAATCACTACCTATTTCTGCAGCCCCTGGGTGAGGACAGCCCGAAGGCTCAAAATCACTACCTATTTCTGCCTCTCATTCAGAGCAGGAATTGGTAGTTGATTTTATGTGGTTTTTAGCCCATGTAGAGAGGGTCTCGGGTCGCATCAGATAGAACTCTGTGCAGTCTCGATCAGACACCTTTGTGGCCTGAAGCACCGTACACAACAGCCCGCTGTCGTTGGTCAGTAGCATAGACTCGATCACATCCAGATATCTCTTGGTTTCGATGTTATCGTAGTCTCGAATGCGCCGCTTACCGAGTGCCTCATCGTAGTTATGGACAATGCAGATAGCACAGCTTCCGAACCGTTCCATCGGATTTTCCTTGAGGAAGTCGAGGAGTGCATAGCGCAGAGGGCGTGTCAGAAACGCCTGATTATCCCTCTGGTTTCGCTTCGGTAGGATTGCAGGCACTGTGATTTTGAGCCAGTCATGGGTCTCATCGATCCGAATTCCAAGCAGATCAGCCACCTCACCGTAGAAGTGTGCGGTATCATCACGGACCGTTCGAGCCGTGAGATTTCGCAGGGAGACCGTGGAAACTTCAGCGTTACGAACCAGGCTGAACAGCTTCTGCTGGGGGTTGAACTGATCCATGCGCTCCAGATTATTGGCTATCTGGAAGAGTTCATGGCTGATGCCGTCATAATCTGAAGCGACCTGGCGCATAACAAGGATATATTTGGGGTTTTCCATCGTGTAACCTCACATCTTATAGATTTGCTCAACACCATTCGGGCCGACTAAGATGCCATAATCGTTGACCAGTCTGGGCTCTACCTCATCCAGAGTGCTCAGATCATCAACAACGATCAGGCGGACTGTCGCTTCCGCAACCACGGTGCGAGCTGCATTGATTGCAGGGATATTCTGCTTACTGCCAGGGATCAGGTCATAATCCTTGGCCGCAGAAGAGAACGATAAAATAGCCGGAGGGTCGCTTGCGCAGAAGTCCAGCACATTGTCTCGCATTTTGATGAATGCCCAGAATACCATGACAGATTCAAGGGTCTTTCCGTGGTCCAGCGAGTACCTACTTGTGGCAAGGAATTGGCCGTCCGGCGAAAAGTAGGCCAGACCCTCTCGCCGGAGTCGTGCGAGGATCTGGCCATAGGAACGATTGCTCAAATGATTGAAGAGCAACCGCATTTGTCGCTGTTCAACGACCCCGAAGATGGTCAGCAGCCGAATGATAAAGGCCACTTCTCGATCTCGGGCAGCATATGCAAACTTCATTTTGATCTCCTTTGTGTAGACTTAGGAAACCGCATAGTGTAAAAGATCTTTGCTGTTACGCATAATGTAGAGCTAATGTAAACGACATTCGTGGTGTGTTTTCATAAGTCAGCATTATGCGCATTTTGAGCCATCTTTTCCTGGAGGATTTGATTGAGCTCCATGCGGTCTGTAGTGATCAACTGCTTCTCCAGAGGGGAAGCTTTGAAGGAAACAGTGATGTGGTTGGAGTTTGTTGAGATTAGGCCCTGGCCGCGCTCAAAACGGGTAATCGACATGATCTCAGCATCCGACAGGTGGAGGATGCTCTGCACTCTTCGGGCTTCATCGTCCTCCAGATTCAAAATGATCTTCGTCTTGGCAACATTCAGGATGCCTTTGCCAAATCGGCTCCTGTCAAGGTCGCCGATATCCTGCGTAGCTGCAACAGCTGCGCCGCCATAGCCACGGATGATTTTGAAGATTTCTTGGACCCATTCTCCGGCCAGCGCCTTTGCATTATTCGGGTTACTGGTATCGTCGTCTCCGATCAGCTCCCACGCCTCATCAATGAAGATGGCTTTCTCCTTGGTGCGATCCTCCTTTGTCTTATCCCAAACATAGTCCAGAGCAACGAACATACCCACAGGGAGCAGCTCGCCGGTAAGTTCGGAGATGTCCAGTACGGTGTAGAGGTTATCGAGTTGAACATTGGTGTGTTGGTTGAAGGTCTTCGCCGAGCCGTTGACCAGACGATTGAGAATGTTGCCCAGGCGCTTCGTTTCCGGAGACTCCATAAGGATCTCATAGACATCTCCCAGCAGGGGCATCTCGCGATACCGATCCGGGTGGTCTGGGTCGATCAGAGACTCGTTGTTGTGAGTAATTCCTTTTTTGGCATAGGTTCGAATCAGAGCCTCATCCAGAAGCTGACGCTCTTCATGGTTGATATCGGGGATCAACAGAGAGAAGAAGATGTGCAGCTGCTGGATCTTTTTTGCCAGAATGGAGTTCTCGTTGACAACGCCATCGATCATCTGATTGGCACTCAAGTCTTGCTTGCGGATCTCACAGACATTGATGCACTGCTTGGAGGCAGGACTGATGGAGATAAACTCTCCTCCGATATTGTTGCATGCGCGCAGGAACTCATGTCCCTTCAGAGGCGCGATAATGAATACCTGCGTGCTTTTACGCCTCATGCGCAAAGCGATCAGCTGGAGCGTGAAGGTCTTACCTGCGCCGCTTGTTCCAAGAAGTACCATATTGGCGTTTTTGTAAACCCGGCTATTGAAGATATCCACGATGACCAGGCTGTTGTTATGCTGATTAACACCGAGCAAGATGCCATTCTCGTCACTCATCTCAAACGAGGTGAAGGGATAGCAACTGGCCGCAGAGGATGTCAGCATATTGCGCTTGCTGGCCTCGAACAACTTCTTATCCAGCTTACAGAACGGAAGGATCGAGAGAAGCGCCTGTTCCTGCCTGAAGCGGCAGATACGAATGTCCATATCCTGTGAGATCATAAGGCGACGCACTTCAGAGATGCGCCACTCCAGGTTTTCCAGAGTATCTGCAGTAACCGTGACCAGGGTGTTGCAGTAGTAGAAGTCCTCGTAGTTCGCAAGACCTTCCTTCAGGAAGTATCCGGATCGAATGGCGCTTTCGAAATCATCGAAGTCCGTATTCGTGTCCGATGTATCCTTGAGTCGGCTGCGGTTAATTCGGATCTGCTGACCCAGCTTAGCCTGGATACGCTCTTTTGGTTCGCGGGAAAAGAAAAAGTCCACATCGATGCCTTCGCCCGCATTGACGAGAATGCTCGTCCAACCGGCGACCACTTGGGGGTTATACCCGTCAGAGGGTACGATCAGATACGCATGATAGACACCATCCATGACGACATAGGACCCATGGGTCAGGTCAATGGACTCAGGTGCCAGCACACTTTTGAGTGGTACAGGAACCGAAATGTCGGTGTCCTTCCGCGCTGCCTGCAGTTCACGGACCCGCTTCTCAACGGGCTTTACTTCGCAGGTGGCACGATTGAAAATGGTGTAGAGGACTTCCATAAGGAAGATGTTCTCATCCTCATGAGCGACAACGGCATTGTCACAGTGCAGAAAGTACTGACGTGCTGTTTGAACAGCGGTCTCCAGTGCAGATACAATCTCTGCGTATTCCGGCTTACGATTGGTAACTGCCTCATACTCAAAGATGACGAGGAAGCGTCGTGTGATGGCCTCACGGGAACCGATCGTCTGGATTAGATGGTAGTAGTCCAGTTGGAGATCCCGGCACTTGGGATTATCCTCTGCCTCCATTTCACGCTCAATGGTATTGAGGTGCTTGCCGATATCGGCCTTTTTTGTCAGCACTTTGATTTGGACCTTTACAGGAGAAATCTTCATCCAACTTGCGAAGCTGGCGACGATGTTCTTCTGCTCGGAAATGTTACGGAGCAAGAAGTTGATCGGCTCCACCTCAATCACACGGAGATAGCGACCATCTGTAGTCTCGATAATGCCGTTTCGGATATCTCTGACCGGGATGAAGTCCTCTGCGTGGAGGGGCTGCTTTTTCTTTGCAACTGATGATTTATGCTTGCTTGCTTTATGGGGTTTCTTCACAGGGGTGCGCTTTTTCCGCTTCTTGGGGTTCTCCTTGATCTTGATCCCTAACTGCTCGGGCGGCTTAGGTGCCGACATTCCCGACACAGCCTTCATTGGTTTTTCAGGTGCCTCTGGAACCGGAGTGTCTGATCGGTATAGTGTCCTGCGATGGATGAGCCAACGCACCCAGTTAACAGCGAACTCAGAAAGCGAATCACCTTCAAATCCAATCACACCAAAGATTCCAAGTGGCAGAGACACCAGGCACAAAATGATGATCCGTGTAGTAAGGGAAAAGGGCAACTTGATAATGGGGACACCTGTTAATAAGACGAGCACGCAAGCTTCAATCGCATTGCGTGCCCGAATCATGCCGCCAAATAAGCGCCCACTTGTGAGAAAGTTTGGTGGGATATAGTAGACATCCCGATCTTCATTCGGTTTGCTCATATTTGGCCTCTATTCTGTTGTCAGTTACCGATGATCCAGAAGGGACCACCAGCGCCAGCACTCTTACTGGCTTCGTTGAGAATGATGGACAGATCCCAACTCTTCTCGGAGCGCTTATAACTGGAAGGATCTGCGACGAGTATCTTTCCGTCAGCTGTGCAGCCGCGCAGCACAATGAAGTGGCCGCTGGAAGTGAAGTGTCCCTTTGTCATGATGGCGACCACGAGCTTTCCATCAGCTAGGGCATCAACGATGCGCTGGGGCTCTGTTGCCGTACAGCCCTCTACACTCAATCCCCAAGCCTCAGCAGCACCTGGAATTAAAGAGTGGTACGAGCCGTTTCCACTACACCAATAGCCGTTCTCATAGGCCCATTGTGCCATGTGAGGAGGATCGACAGTTTCGGATGTCAGGCTGGATACAACGATGGACATAGCGGTAGGCCCACAGGCATAACCACCAATCGTATCTGTACCATAGGGCGAGTACTTCCACCGTTCATCTAACTGATTGTAATAGACAACCTGTGTTTCGCCGTCAGCAAAAACGATCCCGTCGTAGGATAGGTCCAGTGCTGAGAACTCTGTTTCACTTAGACCTTGGTAAATTCCATCGCCCAAGAGGACAGTCAAGTTTTGCGCATATTGGCTTGCAAGGAGTTTCTGATCGTCTGACAGGTGGAAGACCTGATCGGCAAAATACGCTTCTCCATTATAGGAGATGGTATAGATCCGAATGGTCTCATGAATGGTTTCGCCCGAGTCTTCGTCACCTTGCTCAGGGGAAATTTCTCGCTCTTCATCCGTGAAAGCAAAAGAGTAGAGCTTATCCTTATTAGCGGTGAGCAAAGCCTCCATATCTTCCTTGGAAATAGATGCAATATCTGTGTCCTTGTGTGCGCAATACTGGGAAACAAACGCATTTGCATTAAACACCACATCAGCGCCAAAGGGATTGTTGATCTCTTTTCCATCACAGCCGGACGATGCAAAATCAGAATCAATGCGTTCAAGAACATCTGTTAATCCTTCAGAGAGGATGGAACTGATGCTCTCGTTGATGGCTGTCATATTTTGGACTAACACTTCATCGCTCGAGATTCCATTCGGGGTGTCCGTCCCATCGCCCAATAATGATCCGAAGATGATAGAAGGAAGCATAGCTACAAGAATTAGAGGCAACAAAACTGCCGCGATCAACGGAATCAGCCATTTTGCAGATGACTTCCCGGCTTCAATTGCCGCACCATGAGCACCACCTGCAGCGGCGCCCTTGGCAACATTAGAAATTGCTTTGCCAGTCTTTGCGGCACCCGCAACTGTGGATTCGGTCGATGTTTGCTGCTGACTTTTTTCATCACTCATTAGATTTTGTCCTTTCTTTTGGGAACAGGCGGCATCTGAGAAACGATGCGTTCCTCATACCTAATCTTGTCACCTTCATCGGTATAGGGCGTTTTCTCAACTTTGGGCTGAGCATACTGCCGATACCACGAGGCACCGTCTACTGTTTGGACTGTATCATACGGGCCAGTTGGGGCCATGTATTGCTCTGTGCTATACATAGCAAACTCCCGTTCAGACTGACCATCAGGAGCAACTTCGTGTCCTGTGATGCGGCCTCCGCCAATTTCGACATTGCGGAATGTGGGAGGCGAACTGGGAACACCAGCCCCCTCGCGGACAGTGCCGGGAGATGGGGCCGTGGGGGTGGCAGAAGCTGTGTGCGTAGCAGTTGTGATCACGCCGGTCAATGCGCCTCCTTCAGAAACTGGTTTTGCTCCCACAGGAGAGGAAACCACCGGGTTGGGGGCACTGGGCGCCGCCCCCGGTTGAGTTTCGGGTGGGATAACACCGGCTGCTGATCCTCCATCGAGGGTGACAACATCTTCGCCGTTCATTGGGGCAGGCGCCATGGGAATTGTAACCGGATCATCCGTTTGTATCTCACTCGCCGCAGCACTTGAGTAGCCAAGATAACTGGTCAATGCTTCCGACGCCTGTTCTCCGGTGATCGAACCGACAGAGGATATATCTCCTTTTGCAACAGCTCCGATCACACTAGTTGCGAACTTGCCCCCGCTTGCTAAGCTGGAGCCGAACATAGCACCACCGATCATGTTGCTAAGACCAGATCCGGTGCCTGTTGCACTTGATGCTGCAGCATTACCCACAGCTCGTTTGGTGACCCCGACAAGGCCGTTTCCGCCACCGGTGAATGCTGCGCCGGCTGCCTGACCACCATTGTGTGTACCGTGCGAGGAGTGACGATTAGAAACCGTGCTTCCAAATGCACCTGCAGCAGTGGCGATACCACGGCCGGCTACCATGAGTTCTGCCAGCATACTTCCTCCTGTCCTGCCAACATTGACTCCCAGGGAAGCCATGAAGCTATCAATCTTCTGACTCACTTTGAGAAACCCAATGGCACACAGGAACCAGATGAAGATATTGCCGGCAACTTCTTCTTGACTGGACGCTGCAATGGCACTTTCCACTTCACTCTCATCGATGGCAAAAGCAGTTGTGGACAGAGCACAGGTGAGCAGCACGAGCACAAGGATTGTAAATATGCGTTTTCGCTTCATGTCTACCTCCTCATATGGACAGCGGATTGGCAAGGAAGTTGCCAACCATGCTTGTGAACAGGCGCAGGCACCATGCATTCATGATCAAAAGGAAAAGCTGACCACCAAGCATTCGGCACCACGCGCTGAATACATTAGATGTGCTTTCTGACGCACCTGTCGCAAACGCAATGGGCGCCGTATAGATCAGAACTCCGACAAGGATATATCGTTCCGCTGCCTCAAACAGGAGCTTGATATAGTTCCAGGCAATGATGATCACAAGGATCAAAACAATAAGGCTCACGGATCCGGAGGCGAGGCATCCGACTATCACCGTAAGCACGCTACCGAAGTTGGAAAACTCAATGGGAGGTAGTGCTGTATCGACAACCCAGTCATATGGTGTGCCGGCGATTCCCAGGATGAGCACCATGATCTGATCGGCAAACAATGCCAGAAAAATGAAGAGGATAGACTTGGTAGCAAGCTTGGTAGGGTCCTCCGCACTAAGGCCCACACCAAGCCCGAAGTTTTTGAAGAGCTGCCACACGAGGTTCAAAAGGATAAAGCCAACAGCAATCGCTGCAAAGACTTCGTAGAGCGTCTCAGCGGCTGGAAAGTAACGCAAGAAAGTGCTCATGTCACAACCCAGCGCTCCAAGAACGGATCCTGTGACCAGGTCCAGCAGGTTCATGATCTGCGTGGCAATCCACTCAACAATGCTGTCTAAGATACCCATGTAACACCTCCTGCGTCAGATCAGAAGCAGCCCAACTCGTCGTCGAAGCTGCTCTCAGGCAGGAAGTAAGCCGCTGTCAAGCACATGGCGATACCAGCGACGATACCGGATACCAAGCAGATGATGCTTTTTTTCATGTCTTGTTTCTCCTTTAAGGCGTCCAAGTGCCACCGGCGAAGAAAGGCGTCACATAGGCCATGATAAAGCCAAGGCTATTCAGGATAGCCCAAGTAATGATGATCCGCTTCAACCAGGCACGGGACTCGTCAACCGTCCGTCCGGATCTGGAGAAGTTCATCAGAAGAAGCGCAACGGCAGCCGTAACAACTGCGGCAATAGTGCTGATACTGAGGATTTGCGTATACACATCCTGCATGATCGCACTTGCCTTCGTCCAAATGGTATCCGCGGCAAAAGCACGAGTGGAAAACATGCTCAGCATCGTAGGTATCACAAATGCCATATACAGTCCACGACCAACGCTTACATTTCTGAATCGCTCCTGCAGTTTCTTGACGACGGCAGGTTTGTTCTGATTCATACTGGGAAGTCCTCCTTTCAACTAGAGCCGAAAAGAAAAGCCGGGGGCTTGGGCAGTGCGACCCAAACTCCTGGCTTATGCATGAAAAAAGCCCCCGGCAGAGCAGAGGGCCGTCCATCGATGAAACTTTTCGACGCTATCATCTTAGCATTTATGGAATACAGATGCAATTAAGCAGGACTTCAAATACAGTTCGGAAATAGTTCAATTTTAGTTCAGGGCAGAAATTGCTTGATGATTTCCATACAATCACGAGCCGTATAACCCCATAAAATGCGGTCTATGGCTTTGATCGCCATATTGAGGTAACTGTGATAAGTCACCATCGACATTTGGAAACCTATTCGCTCGAGCTCTGCAAGGATCGCTTCACGGTTGGCCAGCTTCCTCTCCGAGAAGTAGGTGAGATAGAGGATCTGGTACATCAACTCCCCATGATCCGGATCCAGCCTTACCGTGTTCAGCGCGTTTTTGATGATCTGGAGCATATTCTTGCTCCGGATGACCGTGCGTGCGTATCCTTCAAGCTTTGAGCCGGATAAATCAACCCCAGCAAGCTCTGCATTGACCTCCAGTGTGGAAAGCCGGGTGCCATGTTCCATCTCCATCCTGACATTCATGTCAGACTCCGAGATCTGGATCGCATAGGCCACCTTGCGGTATTGCTTGAGCAAGTGCCTGGTGTTGTGATACTTTTCCACAGGCTTGCGTTTCATCGGCTTGTCCTCCAGATGATCTACGCCAACCTGAAGGCCAGTCTCAATCTCAGTCTTCAACGCTTCCTTCTCAAGCGCAAAGACGGGTGTGCTGTCAGAGGTCATGATTTCATCTCCTTTCCGGGTGTGGATTCTTTGGGCGGGTCACGACTACTCTTCTCCTGTTCAGACATCTCCCAGTCTAAAGAACTGTAGAAGACTAATGGAATCTGCCGAGCAAAAAAAGAGGAGCGAACCACCAGAAACACCTGTATTTTCAAGGACTTTCTGGCTTTGCCTATTGTTTTCTCTGGCGGGACGCGAGACTCGACGCTGATATCGAGTTTGCTGTCGTCTGCTTCCACCACATCAATCGCCTTAGCAATACCAATGATCTCGCCAATCCTGCTTAGCTCGAGTTCCTCACAGTCTTCACCGTAGATCATCTCACGATAGCGGCACATTGAAATGACAGAGCCGCGTGAGCTGGAAAAACTCACACGGCTGATAATTCCATATTCGCCGGCCTTCAACATGAAGCGTCCGACTCGGGACTTGGACCAGCCCCAACGACGAGCAAGGTAAGTATATGAGAGCAGCGGCATACCTCGCATATTGGAGTAATAGACAACTGGCATATACTCAGATCCTCGCACTTGGGGGTCATTCAGGATTGTGTGGAGCCACATATCCATGATGGCGTCCAATTCACTGAATACAATTCCGACTTCCTTTCGTGCTGTCTTCAGAAGCAGTCTGCCGACAGGCAGCGGGAAGAAAAAGAATCCCGATCCTTTATAGCTGTAATAGTTATACTGTAGGTGTGTGCAGTGCTCTTTCCAATCGGCAATCGTGAAGCGGAGTATTTCCTTTTCCTCATCCAAGATCTCAAAGATAAGGAATCCATGATTCTGGAAGTACTCCATCAGCTCAAGCGCCTGAGCCTTGGAGTGGACTCGAAGGATTCTGGGCAATGCCCCGAGCTTGCAGATCCACTGACCCGGTGCCTCCATATATCGGTCGCCATTGATCACGCGTTCATTGGATCGGAAATTAGCGTAGCTGAAGAGCGCCATGAGACTGAATAGATGGACAGTTCCTTCGTTCCGGAAATCCTTGTGATCATTGAAGTGTCGGAACCACGGCTTATAAACTCTTACCTTCGAAAAGCACACCAACTGTTGTTTTTGTGTGCAGCTCATCTCATACACCTCCTTCCTGACAGAGTTATAAATAGAGTCGATTCCAAGTCCCCTGGTCAGGGGGACACAGGCATTTCAGCCTCGGCCCATGCTTGTGGGTGCGTCGTCCCTCGGTTTGAGGCCTAGCCGGACGAGTGTACCATTATTTTCCCGTGCTGTCGTCGCAATGGAGCTTGACCAAGCCCCTTTCACTTGCTCATAGTGGCTCGAACACGGTGATGTCTTGGAATCGTATTCGGTTTTCAAGGTACAGTGCTGTGGTAACAGGTTGAGAGTCTGCGGTCGGCAAGTCATAAAACACCTCGAATGCACCTCTCGTAATGAATGTAGAAATGGCACCCCTTTTGACCACCCTTCAAAAAAGAAAAATTTCCCCATCGACTAAAATAAGCTGATGAGGTATTATGAAAATGCATTGAAAACAAAAAAGCACGCACCCACCATTTAAGGTGAATGCGTGCAAATGATAAGTCGGGAGGAAGCTTTGATTTTGGACTAAATCAGCATACTCACTCTATAGAACCGACTGTATGTCTATTATAGGTCAATCCTCGGCCTTGAATTCAATTGCAGGCGAGACGACCGCGTTGGCAAAGCCCGTGATCGGCACGAGTGTTCCCGCGCCCGCAATCTTCGCCAGATCGTCATAGACGCTCAGGGCCGTCAGGACAGCGCTCAAAAACACGAGGCTGACCGAGGTGGCCGCCGCCGCGTCCTGCTCAGAAAGCTCCAGCGCGGTGTAGCCGTTCAGAATCAGCTGGCCGACCACGCAGATCAGGCCGCCGATGAGAAAGCTGTTCAGCAGATCCTTTCCCAGCGGCGATTTTTTAGCCAGCCGCGCCACATAGCGGTTATATTCCTTCGGGGTCATGTTCATACTGCTCCGCTCCCTTGCTTTTTTATCTAGTATCCGCAGGACAGCCTCTGTTCATGCACAAATTTTGTGTTTGCCGCATATGCTAACGGCTGAAAGCAAAAAGGAGGCGGTATAATGCAGGAATACGGAACCGTGACCGCGCAGATCGTGACATCCGCCGCGCAGATCCCCATTCCGGGCGCGACGCTCACCATCACGCAGGAGCTGCCGGACGGCAGGCAGGAGCTGCTGGCCGTGCGCATGACAAATTATGACGGCTTTACCGAGCCCTTTGACGTTCCCACGCCCCCGGCGTCCGACAGCCAGACGCGGCAGACCGCCGAGATGCCCTATGCCCTTGTCGACCTGCGCGGAGAGCGTGCGGGCTATGACCGCGTGTTCATCCACAACGCGCAGATCTTCCCCGGTATCCAGACGCTACAGCAGATCGTGCTTATCCCGACGCCGACGCTGCCGGACAGCTACGCGCAGACGCAGGAATTCGACATCCCATCGCAGGCGCAGGATCTGTAAAGGAGGGAGCTTTTTGGCGACGATCGCCCCGTACATCCCCGAAAGCATCACCGTTCATCTCGGTTCGCCGGATTCGAACGCGGAAAATGTTACCGTGTCGTTTTCCGACTATGTGAAAAACGTCCTGTCCAGCGAGGTCTACCCGACGTGGGAGCCTGCCGCGCTGCGGGCCAACGCGCTGGCGATCATCTCGTTCGCGCTCAATCGGGTCTACACCGAGTATTACCGCAGCCGGGGGTATTCCTTCGATATCACGTCCTCGACGGCCATTGACCAGAAATTTATCAATGGCCGCAACATCTATGAAAATATCTCCGAGCTGGTCGACGAGCTGTTCACGGATTATCTGCGGAAGCAGGGCTTTGTCGAGCCGCTGGCGGCAAAATTCTGCAACGGCGTGACGGTCACGTGTTCGGGCCTGAGCCAGTGGGGGTCGCAGTATCTGGCGCAGGACGGCGCAAACTCCATCGACATTCTGCGCACCTATTACGGGGAGGACGTGGAGTTTGTGACGAACGCGCCCGTGCAGAATTTGCAGGAGTCCTACCCCGGCAGCCCCGTGCGGCGGGGCGATATCGGCGTGAACGTGTCGTTTTTGCAGGTCGCGCTCAACCGCATTTCGCAGAACTACCCCGCCATTCCCAAGGTTCCTGTCGACGCCATCTTCGGCGAGGCGACGGAAAACGCCGTGCGCGCGTTCCAGTCCATTTTTTCTCTGACAGTCGACGGCATTGTGGGCCGCGCGACGTGGTACACAATCGTGATGCTCTATACGGCGGTTCTGAAGCTGGGCGAGCTGCAATCGCTGGGGCAGACGTTCTACGGCTATTCGTGGGAATACCCCGAGCAGATCCTGCCCGGCGAACAGGGCGCGAAGGTGACGCACCTGCAATATATGCTGTCCGTTGTTTCCCAGTTCAATTCCGCCGTGCAGGAGCCGCCGGTCAGCGGTGTGTTTGGCGACACAACCACGCAGGCCGTCACAACGTTCCAGCGTGCCTACGGCCTGCCGGAAACCGGCACAGTCGACCGCGCGACGTGGGACAGCATCTATTCGCAGTTTGCGGGCATCGAGACGACCGTTTTCGGAAACGAAGCGCTCTTCCCGTTCACGCGTCCGCCGATGGCTGTGACGGAGGCTGATTTGCAGGAGCAGCTGATCGCCGCAGCGGCGGCCTTCCCGGAGCTGGACGCGCCGAAAAAGACCAGGAAGCTGGACGCCCAGACGAAAAAAAGTCTCGCGGTCTTCCAGCGTCTGACCGGAAGCGCCCCGACCGGCACACCGGACGCGCAGAGCGCGTCCGATCTGGCGGGGATGCAGTTTTTATTGCAGCACGCGCAGTCCACGCGCTTCGTGCAGTTTCCGGGGATAACGCTCAAGTCGGGTATGCAGGACAGGGAGGTGCGCATCGTATGAACACACCGTTAAGTTACGTCGGTCAGCCCATCCGGAGCCTTCAAACAATGCTCCGCACCATCGCGCACGTGGACGAGACGCTTTTAAAGCTCGTACCGGACGGCATTTACGGGCCGAACACCGTGCAGGCCGTCCGGGAATTCCAGCGGCAGAACGCTCTGCCCGTCACCGGTGAAACGGACAACGCGACGTGGAACAAACTCGTCGCGGTCTATACCGTCCAAAGCCCGTCCGTCCTGCCCGCCGCGCCGGTCACAGTCTGCTGGACGCCGAACCGCACGCTTGCCGCAGGCAGCCGGAACTCGCACCTGTTTTTGATCCAATCCATGCTTCAGGCACTTGCGCGCTTTTACGTCAACGCCCCGGTGCTGACCGTGACCGGGGTTCACGACGCGCCGTCCGTTGCAGCAGTCAAGTGGCTTCAAAAGCTGGCCGCGCTCCCGCAGACCGGCGAGATCGACCAGACGACATGGGCCTATCTGAGCGGCCTTTATACCCTCGCCTCCGGGAATGGCGACGGCGCTGATCTCCATAGCGGTTCATAGTATGCCGTAACATTAGCGTCAGCTGCCAGGCGCACATATGCGCTTGGCAGCTGACGCTAAAAGCTTTTTTTCGTGCATTGCAAAAAGCTGCGGACGCTCAGGCAAGCCTGCTGCCTCCCAGTGAGCGAAAAATGCGCAGCTTGCCTGCGGTGATCAGCAGGACCGGCAGAACATAGGCGATGTACTGCGCCGTGCCGCCGTAGGCGATGAGAAGATTATAGATCGCATGGAGGGTGATGGCCGCGCCCAAAAGGCCGCAGGTTCCGGCGATTTTCAGCCACGTCCGCTGCCACGCATACGTCAGCCCTCCGCCGACGATCAGGCCGCAGAGCACGTGCATGGCCCCCGTCCCGAAGCCCCGGAAAAAGATAAAGGAAAAACGGCCGGCTCCGTTCTGGATCAGATAGCACACATTTTCAAAGGTGGCGAAGGAAAGCGCCGCTGTGATCGCGGCGGGCTTGATCCGCTCCGCCTCCGGCTCGAATACCAGCAGGTAAAACACCAGCGGCAGCAGCTTCATCACCTCCTCCACCACCGGGGCGATCTCCACGGTGGCGGCAAGCGCGTCCGCCTGATACACCGCCGCAAGGAAGGTATTGATGTAGGCCGAGAGCAGACACACCCCCATCCCGGCAACGCCGAACAGGAAGAAGCGCAGCCGCCGCCTGCCCATGCACAAGGCGGCGACCAGCAGCGGCGAGGCCATGCAGATGAAAATGTTTTCAATGCAGGTCATGTGCGCACCGCCTTTCTCGTAGCGGGCAGCAGGCCCAGAATGGCGAGCGTCAGCAGAATATCGCACCAGAAGGCCGGGCTTGCCAGCGAATCGTTCTGCCAGAAGCAGCCGGCCGTCCAAAGGAGATATTCAGACGCAGCAAAGCAAAGCACGGCGGTATGAAAGTGCCGCATATCCCGCGCCGCACCAGTCTGACGACGCGCATAAGCGAGGCCCCGTATGGAGCAGAAGGAGAGCGCGATCATCATGCCGCACCAGATCAGGTTGGAGAGGATATCCCCATAGGTGCAGTAAAACACCATCAGCGGCACGCCGACCAGCGGCGCCAGCCATACCACCCGGCAGCGGAAGGCACGTTCGTCCGGGCCAGAGAGCGTTGCCTGCAAAATGCGCAGGAAGATCATGCTGGCCACCCAGCCGAATTCCGACACATAAAACACACGCGGCGTCGCGCCAAACAGCAGCAGATACAGCGTCCAGTAAAGCGCGCCCAGCGCGAAGCAGCCGTAGAAGCAGAACAGCAGAAAATACTTCTGCGCTCTGCTTTTCCAATACGCAAAGCCGGCAAGGCACGCCCCGGCGAACGTGACCAGTAATTGCAGCAGATTTTCAATCAGCTCCATGCTGTCCCTCGTCTTTCTCGTCCCGCTCCATCTGCCGCAGACGGAAGCACAGGATGGTCATGCACACACCCAAAAGGAAAGCCAGAAGTCCGACGATAATATATCCTAACGCGTCGCTGCCGCCATACATACTGGCCGCCGTCTCAAAGCCGGTGCAGCTGTCGGGTTGAAGCTGCGCGGTCATGCCGGGCATGGCGATCGAGACGCCAGCGAGCAGCGCAAGGCACGCCGCCGCAGCTGCTGCCATAACGAGCCTGCCGCGCCGGAGCCGTTTCTTCCGCTTTTCTGCGGCAATTCGCCGTTTCACCTCCGCGCACCGTTCCTCATAGCTCCGCATTTGTGATCCCCTCCCGTTCCAGCAGCCTGCGCAGGCTTTTCTTTCCGCGATATACCATGTTTGTGATCTGCTTCACCGTTTTGCCCATGACCTGCGCGGCCTGTGCGTAGCTCATGCCCTCAAAATAGGTGAGATAGAGGGCCTCGCGGTAGTCCGGGTTCATTTCGTCCATGCAGACGTGCAGGATGCGGCTGCGCTCCTTCGTCCGGACGACCTCCTCCGCCAGAAGCCTGCCGTCCGGCTCGTCCGCCAGCTCATCGAGGCTGAACAGGCGCTTCCGCCTGCTTTTGCAGCGCAGCGCCATGTGGCGCGCCGCCTTATACAGATACGCCTTAAAGCCTCCATCCCGGATTCTCGGCTTCTTTGTGAAAAGATAGGCGAAAACGTCGAGCATCAGCTCCTCCGCCTCATGGACATCGTGCAGATAGCCGTCAATGTACATCGTCAGAGGGTCGCCGTATTGTTTCATCAGAGCCTCCAGCCCTGTGTCGTCGCCGGACAGATATTGCCGATACAATGCCTCGTCGCCGGACATCCTGCGCCCTCCTCTGCTTTCCATTTATCTGCCATACAGTATATACGAATCCGCGAAGAAACTCAAGGCGGCAGATGAAATGCTCCTGTATTGCCGAAAACAGCGGGAGCAATCACAGACATCCATGATTGCTCCCGCTGAAGCATTGCGTCAGTCTTCAGGGAGTCTATTCTGCCGCCCGCCCTTCGGAAGGCTCAGCGGATGTTCTTGTACATCGGGCCGTAGGCGGCGCAGGCGCGGTAGTCCTGGCCCTCCTTGTCCATGCCGAACGCGTTCCACGCTGCCGGACGGAAGATATCCTGCTCCGGAACATTGTGCATACAAACGGGGATGCGCAGCATCGAGCAGAGCGTGATGAGGTCCGCGCCGACGTGGCCATAGGAGATCGCGCCGTGGTTCGCGCCCCAGTTCTGCATGACGGAGTAAGCGCTCTCAAACGGGCTGCCGGCCTTGCCGTCGCAGCGCGGGGTGAACCAGGTGCACGGCCACGTGGGGTTCGTGCGCTCCATGAGCGTGTCGGTGACCTCCTCGGGCAGATGCACGGTCCAGCCCTCGGCGATCTGCAGCACGGGGCCGAGGCCCTTGACGAGGTTCAGGCGGATCATGGTCGCGGGCATTTCCGCACGGGTGACAAAGTGGCTGGAGAAGCCGCCGCCGCGGAAGTTGTCGAAGCCGGCCTCGCACCAGACGGTCGCGTCGGTCATCTTCTTGATGTCCTCGTCCGTGACCTCCCACCATTTCTTCATGACGGCATTGCCGTTTTCATCGGTGCACTCGCCGCAGGCGTCGAGGCAGGCTGCGCCGGAGTTCAGCAGATGGATAATGCCGCCGTTCTCCTTCGCCTTGCCTTCGAGATCGTAGCCGGTGACGCGCTTCGTCGCCTCAGGCGACCAGTAGGTGCGCACGTCGGCGAAGATCTGCGCGCGGTTCGTCAGCAGCTCCATGAACAGCATGCCAAGGCCGTTGAGCACGTCGTTTTCCGTTGCGAAGACCATCGGCTCCTTCGGGCCTTCGAAGTCGAAGGACGAGTTGAGGACAGCCTCAGGATAATCGCAGTTGGGCCAATGGTCCGTCCACTGTCTCTGGCCCTGGAAGCCGGCAGCGATGGCGTTATGGCCGACGGATTCTTCAATGAAGCCTGCGGGCAGGTTCTTGTTGCCCTGGATCAGATCCTTGATGATGCAGTACATCTTGATCGTGAATTCCCACTGCTTCTCTTTTTCTTCCTTTGTAAACTTGATGCGGCGCTTTTCGCCGAGGAAGTCGACGTATTCGGGGTTGTCGTCGCGGCCTTCTTTGCAGTGCTCCTTCGTCCAGGCCAGCGCCTTTTCATAGGCCTCATGGTCGTAGATGCCCTCTTCCATGCGGCGGAGGATCTCGACCTCGTCAACGGACTCCACGCGCAGGCCCAGATACTCCTCCATGAAGTTCTGATCCATGATGGAGCCGCCGATGCCCATGGTGACGGAGCCGATCTGCAGATAGCTCTTGCCCCGCATCGTCGCGACTGCGACAGCGGCACGGCCGAAGCGCAGCAGCTTTTCCTTCACGTCGTCGGGGATTTCCGTGACCTGGTCGCGGTCCTGCACCTCATGGCCGTAGATGCCGAAGGCGGGCAGGCCCTTCTGGGCGTGGGTCGCCAGAACAGAGGCCAGATACACAGCGCCCGGCCGCTCGGTGCCGTTGAAGCCCCAGACGCCCTTGATGGTCATGGGGTCCATATCCATCGTCTCGGAGCCGTAGCACCAGCAGGGGGTAACGGACAGGGTGATGGCGACGCCCTCGCGCTTGAATTTCTCGGCGCAGGCAGCGGATTCCGGCACGCGGCCGATGGAGGTGTCAGCCATGACGACCTTCACAGGCTCGCCGTTGGAATAGTACAGATTTTCCTCAAACAGCTTCTTCGCGGCCTCGGCCATGGCCATGACCTGATCTTCCAGACTCTCGCGCAGCTGCATCGGGCCGCGGCGGCCATCAATGATGGGGCGGATGCCGATTACGGGGTATTCGCCGATATAACGATTCTTAGCCATACAACAAACTCCTTTACGCTTATAGAATGTCATTTCATACGCCCTTCCGGGCGGGACTTACAGGTTGGAAAGCTTCGCCTTGAGGCGTAGCAGCTTTGCGGGCGACGCGTCGCCCGTGAGCCGCGCCAGCAGCAGCTCTGCCGCGCGCAGTCCCATTTCATCCATGGGCTGCTCGACAATTTCAAGCTTGGGCGAAACGATGGAGCACAGGTCGACGTTGTCATAGCCGATGAAATCCACCTCGTCCGGCAGGGCCACGCCGCGCTCATGCGCAGCCATGATCGCGCCGAGCGTCATGTCGTAGTTGGTGACGAATACGGCGGTCGGCGGCTGCGGCATATTGAGAAAGGCGCTGAACAGACGCGAGCCGGATTCGAGATCGTAGTTCCCGGCGGCAATGAGCGCCTCATCGACCGGCAGACGGTAATCCGCCAGCACGCGGCGGTAGCCCACGGTGCGCTCCCGCGCGGTGGAAATGGTCTGCGGGCCTGCGATAAGGCCGATGCGGCGGTGTCCGCGGCCGATCAGATGCTCAACGGCCATATAGACCGCGTTCAGATTGTCGACCACGACGGTATCATACTGCGCATTTTCCAGCGACCGGTCGATCAGCACGACAGGGATCGTGCCGACGCGGACGCGAAGCTCTTCAGCGGTCGCGTGCTCCGGGACGTAGACGATGCCGTCGACGTGATAGCGCGCAAGAAACGCAAGCTTGCCAAGCTCCTGCTCCCGGTCAAAATCATAGCTGCATACGAAGCATTCATAGCCGCTGCGCCGCAAAATCAGCTCCAGCGACGCGACCACGCGGCCAAAAAAGGGACTTGAGATCGTCGGCAGCAGCACACCGACTGTCATGGAGCGGTTGGCCTTGAGGCTGCGGGCAAACACGTTGACGGAAAAGCCCAGCTCCGCGACCGCCGCGTCGATCGCAAGGCGGTTCTCCTCGCGGACGTTGCCGCCGTTGAGATATTTGGAAATAGTGGACAGCGAAAGCCCGGTCCGGCGGGCGACGTCCTTGATCGTTGACATTGGCTGCTCCTGTTTGCGCATAACGTTTCGCTTTTTCTTCATTGTACTCTATCCATGCTTTCCGCGTCAAGAAGCAGTTCGCTCAAATTTTCCCGCTGTTTTTGTGGAAAACGCGCAAGCCGCCGCAAGATAGTCCGCTTCTCCCCTGCCACATTTCCCCCGTTCTATCGCGAAACGTTTTGTCTTTCGGCTTTCACAATTTGCGCCGCTCCGGTATCCGGCCGTCAGGGCTAGGATCACCAGCTCATTGTCTTGGATCAGGCAGATCAAACGACAATCCTCCATCCGATAGCGCCATTGTCCGCTGCGTATATCGGTCCAATCGCTTAAATTCTTTTTCAAAATGCTCCGTTGTCTCAACATTCTACCATGTGGGGAAAATCACTATGAATTTTTTCTAAGGTGTCCAACTTCATTTTACAATCGACCGAAATAATCCACATCCATGTTGAGCATATATGAATTCAACCTTTTTGGTACGGTCATTGGATAACCATTGTCCCACTTTTGTATTGAAATCTTTTGATCCAGCAGTTCTGCTGAAAATAGCTTTTCATAATACCCGGCAATGAAAGCAATTACGTCTCTGGATGCTTTATAATAATCACTAATCACATACATATCATTTCTCTTATTCACACGCTAGCATATTTCGTCAGGCTCGTCGATAGGCTTTTCCGCAAATACACCGTTCAAAATGATTTCCAAAAGTTTCTTTTTCGATAGTCTTTCAGCTGCAGCCCTTTGCAGACAGGATATTCGCTGCGCTCTCGTCAGTTCCGCTTCCATGATGACCACATTCAGTGTCCAGCCGATTTTCAGCGCCAGACGGAGGCGCGTTTGGTCATTTTCATAAGTCCGGTAAAAATCTCGCATCCGGCGCACATTGCGTGGGGAAAAGCCTGTGCGGTCAGGGAAATTCGCCTGCAAAAATTCTGCAGCAGCGACTGCAGCGCCCTTCTCCGGGCGCTGGCTGATGGTCTTGCCGATGGCGTAGATTTCGTCCATCTGCGGAAGATTCTGCGCGAGAATTGCGCTCAATTCTCGGTACATCGCACCGTAATCCACAGGTTTTCTGACGTTCATGACTTCTCCTTTCCGCGCTGCCGCGCATCGTATATTTCGTCGTTTTGCGAATAGCCTGCTACAACATTTTGTGGTATGATTGCCCCGTTCGTTTGATTCTTGCGAAGGGAGAGCAGTCATGCAGTACACCGATAATGAAGCCGCCCTGATCGGCGGCCTGATCTCAACTTATTTCTTTCAGCCTGCCGTGTCCGCATCCTTGAAGGACGCTTATAGCCGTGTTTTGGAGCATCTGCATCAAAACGCCCTCACTTCTTCTGACCTTCAGCAGATCCGAAAGGCTGTGAATTTTCTGATGCCCATGTGCCAATCCAACCGGCAGACCCAGCGGGAGCTTATGGGTGTCACCGCAAGGACAACGGCGCTGCTGAATGGCTCACGGTAATCGTAGATAACGCAACAGGCACGACGCTTGGTCGTGCCTGTTGCAGTATCTTTTATTGCACAAGGTTCACGATATACGATCTGCCGATTTTTAGCCAATTTGGCTTGTGAGCTTGTATCTTACATGTTATACTTATAATGTAGTTTTTTGTCTGTGAATAATCTCTCAGCAGATTTGATTCTCAGATGACGTAATCGCACCCAATATAAATTAACTAAAAATAAGAGAGGAAACTTAGGAGGCGCAAAAATGATTATTTTTAACCTTTCTGAGGAAGACATGGCATACGCCGAACAACTCCAATCCTATGCGGAGATGTCAGCTATCATTAAAGCTCCCAAGTCTTTCAGCAGTGAAGAACTAAACCTATTGCAAATCGGTGCTACCATTGCTGCACCTGCAATTGCAGCAGTTGCCAGTATTTTGGTCGAAATGTGGAAGTCCCGCAAGGGATACTCTATAACCATTGGCCCCGAAACATTTTCCTGCAGCGGTTTCAGCAAAGAAGAAACCATGGAACTCATTGAAAAGTATGGACCTCGGCCCTTAAAATCGGAACAGAGCGAAGAGGAACAATTAGAAAGCGCACTTATTGCTTTCATGCGAAAAGATGCTGTGGCATCAATGAAAAACGATGAAGAATAGTCAAGATGAATTTATACGCGGATTTCTGGCTGCTACTCGTTTAGATGCGTTGGGGACATATATATCCGAGCAGTCCGTACAACTTAAAAAAATGCTCTTTGATGAGATTCTGAATAGTGTGCTCACGAATATCAATATAGCCCTCCCTCTACGGCTCTATTTGTGCGACACCTACGATTTATTTAGCCGAGTATTTCCTGTCCAGATGAAGGGGCAAGGAGCGGTGTTCTATTTGCTTTTTGATCAGCACATGGAAATCATCAACCGCATATTTAATGCAATTTATCTGTCTGAGGACGATTCTGGACACGACGTATGGCGCCTTGCTTATGAGTTGTTTATGGAATCTTCTATGGTAGGAAGAAATGGTTTGCATTCTTCTTACTTTGGAATGAACAAACTTGCGCTGGGTGACTATACGAGCAAGAAAGAATGGTTTAGCGAAGAAAATAATTTCTTTTCCTTTGTGCAGTCGGCTTTTATCATGGGGCACGAAATCGGTCATTGGATATGTGACGTGGACAAGGATGAGCGCAAAGCCGTTAATCTGAATCTGAAAGACAAGTTAAGCTATACAATCCAAAATATTAGCGATATGGTTTATGACATCTTCAGGCAATATCAGACTCAGTTTGCAGGCAAAGATTACTTTGAATTGATTCAAGAAGCATCAGCATCCATTAACGACAAAATCATAGAGGAATGTGCCGCAGATGCGATTGCCATTTCGGCGGTGCTGCAATATATTGAAAGCTTTGACGATGAGGATCTCGCCCAAATGGGATTTGGCAACAGAGATCTCCAATCCGCGGCATTGGAAGCAATGTTAATTTTATTTATGAATCTACAGATCTTGGCCATGCAGAAAATGACTGTGTCGCCGGAGTCTTTTGAGATTCAATCATCGATCCGTCTGGCCTTTTTTAGAAATTATATTTATATCCATTATGAAGATATGGGGTCAGAGTTCAATCGTCTGTTAGAAAACACTGCACTAAGATATGAGGAACGAATCACAAATTTGATTCTGGAATCCTTTTCGGAACTCGAGGAACGGGCAACAAATTTAGACAATAAGCTAACTGGTTGGAACACGGCAATTGATACGAGAATGCTTATGGAGTTGTAAGGTCAGCCCAAAACATCGAAACATGAGAAGTATTCAACTCTAATCACCTGACAGAGCAAAGAAAAACGCAGTCGCTATGACCACGTTTTCCTTTGTCCTGTTTTATAATACCCGCACCATCTGCTCGTAAAGCAGAACGTACTTTTCGTCGATGATCTGGTTGTCGTGGTAGTGTCCGAACAGCCAGTAGTGGAATCGGCTGCGGCGTCGGATTTCTTCCAGAAAGTCCGTCAGCTTGTCTGGCTTGAAATCGGCGTTGATTTTCTGCTGAATTGCTGTCGGTGCGCAGTGCGTGATGATGTAGTCAGCCTTCCAGTCCAGCAGTTCCATCGTCCGCCGGGCTTCGGCATATTCCTCGTCGGACGGCAATTCTTCCTGCCACCATGAAATGTGGTTAATGCGGAACTGTCCGCGATTGCGGCGCAGGGAATCATACCGCTCGTAAAAATCCGGGCAATCCATGTCCAGAATGCCATCCGCAATGTCGTGGCTCTGTGCACCGCCCATCGTGAAGAACGTGCGCCCTTGCAGCTCGAATACCTGTCCGCGCATCAGGTGGATGACGTGCGGGCGGATTTTATGCACGTTTCCGCCGTGCCATTGCTCCACGGGATATTCGTCCAGAGCATCAAAGTTTTCATGGTTTCCATCCACGAACAGAATCGTAAACGGCAGGGCTTCCAGCCGGTCGAGCTGCGGATCGTCGCTCTTGTCGCCGCGCCAGACGCATCCGAAGTCACCGCAGACGATCATGTAGTCGTCTTTTGTCATTTCGGATTGCTCCGGAAAATACTGCGGCAGGAACCGGAGGCTGTTTCCGTGAAGATCGCCGGTTGCATAAATCATTTTCATCGCTCCAATCGCTGTTTGATTTCTGCGCCGCCCCTGATCCGCACCAGCACCTCGTCAGCGGACAGGACTGTCACGCGCTCCACGATCTGTCGGACGGCGTTTTCATTCCATTCTGTGATCGTGGACACGGTGTTTTCTATAGCTTCTTCTGCCTGCTTCATTTTGGCACAGACGCGGTCAGCATCCATGCTGCTTTGCAGGATTTCTTCCTTCTGCTTCTTGAGCGTGGTCTGCTCGGACAGGATTTCTGCGAATTGCGCATTGCAGGCTTCCTTATCTTCGGCGTCGATGGCTTCCGCCAACAGACGCTGAAATTGTTCATCGAGCTGTTCGAGATGACGCTCGATGTCGGCAAGGCTCATGGACTGCCCCTGCACCGGCAGAAGCTCTACGGAAACTGCGTTCTTGATAAGGTCGAGCAGGGCCGGTTTGTTGCTCATGGCGGAGTTGACGGCTGCCAGAATCGCCGTTTGCAGCGGTTCTTCCTTGATCGTCGGGGAATCGTGGCAGTATTTTGTGCCGTAGTTCAGGCGGCTGGTGCAGCGCCAGACAGGATATTTTCGTCCGAGCGAGGTCCATGTGCATCGGCGGTAGAGTGTTCCGCATTCGCCGCACACGAGCCTGTCCGATAAGGCATATTTGCTTGTATAGCAAGAGCGTCCTGTCACAGCCGTTTTGGATGGGCTGCGCAGGGCGCTCCGACGGGCCATTTCTGCTTTTACTGCATTGTACTGCTCCCGGCTGACAATGCCCTCATGATGGTCTGGCATATAGTATTGGGCCATCTGACCGACGTTTTTGATGACCTTCTTACTGATCACATCTGCCCGGAATGTTTTCTGAAGCAGCACGTCGCCGCAGTATTTTTCGTTTGTCAGGATGCCCTTGATGGACGTCGTTGTCCATTTGGATTCCCCGAGAACCGTTTTGATCTGATTTTCCTCCAGCCAGTCTTGCAAATTGCGCAGGCTGGCGCCACTCTCATATCGCTTGTAGAGTTCGCGCACGATCTCTGCCTGTTCTGGTATGACGCGGAATTTGCCATCTGCATCTTTTTCATATCCGTAAAGCCGGTAACAGGGAACCTTAAGCGTTCCAACCTTCGCGTGCATCTGCCGGCCGCGGCGGATGTTGCCAGAGATGGATTCGCTTTCAGACTGTGCCATCGCGCCGTACATCGTAATCATGAATTCACTGTCGGGCGGCAGCGAGTTGATATTTTCTTTCTCGAAGAGGACGCCGATACCGAGCTGTCGGAGGATTCTCGTGTAGTTGATGCAGTCAAGTGTATTGCGGGCAAACCGCTGGATGGACTTTGTGAGGATGAGGTCGATCTTTTTCTGTTTGCATTGGCGGATCATGCGCAGGAATTCTGTGCGCTTTTTCGTGGACGTGCCTGTAATGCCTTCGTCCGCAAAGATGCCAGCCATTGTCCATTCCTTGTTGGACATAATTTTGTCGGTGTAGTATTCGCACTGGGCTTCGTAGCTGCTTGCTTGTTCTTCCTCTTTCGTCGAGACACGGCAATATGCCGCCACGCGAAGCTGTTTTGTGACCGCAGCGGTCTGCTGCAATTCCGGCTTGGGTGGGATTATAATGACGCGCGGCTTTTCATCTGTCATACCAAATCGTCCTTTCCAATGATCTGTCCGTTTTTAAGCTGCAAGCGCACCGCCTGGCGCGTCACCAGCACGGCGGAGACTGTGCTTTGCAGCAGCGCCGCGTTGAGTTCTGCCGTGCATTCAAATGCGGTGAACAGCCGCCGCAGGCGCTCGGTTTCGTATTCTTCGTTGCCGATGTCGTCGTATTGCTCCTGCGCCAGCTTGCAGATCAGGCTTCTGGCAGCGTCCTCGTCGAGCGGTTGGGTGTTCAGGATCTCGTCCAATTCAGCCTGCGTGGTGCTGTTCGGTGCAAACTGTTTTTCAGGCTGTGTGATGCGCTCCGGCTGCTCTGCCAGCCTGCCGAGCAGATGTGTGATCTGCTGCTCGATCTCCGGCGTAGGCGGTTTGGAGCAGATACGTTTGAGTGCTTTCTGCGCGGGTGTCCGCTCTGGCAATCGCTGCTTGGTCTGCCGCTTCTCGGCGGCTGATTCAAATAATTTTATGTCAACCAGTTTCGGATAGCTGTCTGCCCTAGTGTACTTGGTGTTTTCCAAGATCCGTGCGACCATGTTCTTGTTCCACGACTTGCCCTCATCGTAAATGGGGCCAGTCTTTCTCATCTGTTCTGCGATTTCCTTCAGCGACGCGCCGAGCGTGTATTGCAGGAAAATGTCCTGCACGGCTTTTGCCTCTGGCTCGTTTCGGACGATCTCGCCCATGCGCATTTGATACCCAAACGGCAGCTTCCGATTTCCCATTACCGCTTCGTCCTTTCGATCTGCTCTGTCAGTTCCAATCCATTTTTCAGCCGGAAGCGTAGGCGCTCATTGCTGTCTACGATGATTTTATCTACAAGCGCATCGAACAGCTCCGCATCAAAGCCATCGAGGAAGTCCGGCCCGTCCTCCAGCGCGTCCATGAGATCGCGGGTGCGGTCTGCCAGATCGTCGCTGTCGGTGTCGAGAAGCCTTCCTTTTTCCTGTTTCAGCCTGCGGAGCTGTTCGCTGAGTTTGTTGTTTGATGAGATAAAAGTATCAGGATCAACGCCGCCCGCCTGTTGAAGCTGGGTTAGGAATTGAACCTGACTGAGTGTGTCCGATATTTTCTTGTTGAGAGAGATTACATCCTCACTCCAGAGCATCCGGCTGTAGCGGATTTTCTGGAGATTGGAGAGCATTTGTGTGAAGATGGGGCCGCCGTGGTGTTTGAGTTTGTAATATAGACGGCAGAAAGCCTGCTCCATGATTTTTTCCTGCACAGGCGAATTAGCACATGACTTCTTATCTTTGCTATGCGTTTTACAAACCCAATAGATTATGCCGTTTTCCTCTTTTGATCTTAGTTTTCCACCACACATTCCGCAGAAACAGTTCCCTCTTAAATTGCTCTGGCGCATGGTGATGGCGCATCCGTTTCGCTTTTTCCGGCACACGCGTAATGCCTGCGCCGCATGAAATCGTTCTCTATCGATGATTGCAGGATGTGTATTTTCTACATAATATTGCGCCTTCTCACCATTATTTCTTACTTGCTTCGTCGGAAGAGTATCCGTCATGTAGAATTTCTGCAGCAGTCGATCCCCGATATATCGTTCGTTCCCCAAAATATAGGAAACTGCAGTTTTACACCAGATTTTCTTATCGCTGATTTCATGACATCCAGCGTTTAACTCAAGCACAATTTTTTCGATACTAACGCCTGACAAATAGAGGTCAAAAATTTGACGCACTATCTGGGCTTCTTCCTGATTTATCTTCATTTTCTTATCGCAAAGTTCATACCCGAATGGAACGGATGCTGTCATATAAGTTCCATCCTGCATCCGATTCTGGACGCCCCATCTGACATTGCCTGAAATCGACTCGCTGCCTTTCTGTGCCAGCGATGCCATGATTGCCGTGACCATTTCACTAGACACCTTGCTGGTGTCGATGCCCTGTTCCTCGAACTGGACGCTGACGCCGAGTTCCTTCAGTTCCCGGACAGCCGCAAGGCAATCCTTTGTATTTCTGGCAAATCGGGAAATACTCTTGACCAGAATGCGGTCGATCTTGCCTTTGCGGCAGTCCTGCATCATGCGCTGGAAGTCTTCGCGCTTTTCAACCGACGTGCCGGTGATGCCCTCGTCGGCATAGATATCAACCATTTCCCAATCCGGGTTATTGGAGATAAGTTCGGAGTAATATTGGTTTTGGACACGGTAGGAGTTGAGCTGATCCTCGCTGGAGGAGCTGACGCGGGCGTAGGCCGCGACACGCAGCTTTCGCGCGGCGATCTCATCGTGCGCCGGGATGACTATGACGCGCTGCTGTTCCAGCGCAAGGTTTCCGCTGGTCTGCTTCTTTGCCACGTTCTCACCCCCCTCTGTAGCAATACACACTACCATACCATCGGCGCAATAGCTATGACCAAAACGGAGAAAAATCAAGCGTAAAGTGTGAAATTTGCACCAAGCTCGACAGCGATCCGCCGTGCGATCTTTTTGATCTCAGTCTCAGAAAATCCGACCGTTCGGAGCGCTTTCAGGAGCTGACAGATTCCTAAAAAATCAATGTTTGGATTCATATGATTCTCCTTTAGCCACGGGGCGGCTCTGTAAAACGCAGAGCCGCCCCTGCTTTTGAAATTTTGATGCTTGCTCCTGTTCGACGCTTCTTCCCGGAGCCAAGGCAGCGGCTGAACGGCGGCTGGCGCCGCGCACGGGTCTGCACCCCTCCGAGGATCTCTCCGAGCTGTCCCCATTGCGTGAAGCTGTGGCTGGGCAGGAGTACCATTGTCCGCGGACAAGATCATTGCGAGGCAGCTTGCCAAAGCTGCTTTTGGATGAATGGGTACCGCTCGTCACCTTGTTGGGCCGTCTTTATGCAGGAGCTTCTCTCCCGCACAGGTGGTCTTCGCGCATCCTCCGCATCGCTGTTCCATTTCTGGCTCATCCGCTTGATGTCATTCAGTCGCTGGATATGTACTTTTCAAGCTGCACGAGGTGGACTGAAAATGTCCCCTCAATGCATAGGCCACGGGAACGACTTTTTTATAAGGTCGTTTGAAAAATTTTTTTAATTTTTTTCATGCGGATAGCAACTGCTGCCTGCGTACACCCCCATCTTCGTGCAAGTTCTTCTTGCCCATGTCCTTCGAGTGTGACATAGGTAAGCAATTCCAAGTCTTTTTTGTTTAATTTCATAATGGCGCGAAGTAATCGCTCATCTTCCAATGTGTCGACCCATGCATAGCGGTTTTGAAAACCAGTTTCATCAAAGGTGGTAGACATGACCCCGCTTTTTCTAAATAGGGCAGAACGCCGATCATCGTCTGGACCATCAATTTCTATTGACGGCATTTTCGTTGCCCTGCGTTCATACGCACGATTCCGGCAGAAGCAGTGCCAGTCATACTCATATATTTTTTGAATGCTTTTTTCGCTCATTCCTGCGTTGGCGTATTCTTTTCGCAGTTTTGCCCATTCACGATCAAATTTTGCTTTCTCTGCTGCACAGTTGAATCCCATACGGATTCCTCCATTCTTCTGAAATTTTGAGAAAACCAAAATTTCAAAAGCGGAGGGGCGCGAGGCTGGTAAAAAACGGCCAATGGCGCAGTTCTGTTATCAAAAACAAACCTGCGCCATTGGCCGCTGTAAAAAAATACGAAGCAAACCATCTTGTCTTGAGAAAATAGCCGCATCTTGCTGCAGCCCATTTTGTTTTACAATATGGTTAGCCGCTTACCTTTCGTGTCAAGAAATTGAGTCTGTTAACTGTAAGTATATAGTCACGGGTAGTCTGCCTACCTATTTTTCCTTCATCCCTTTGCTTTTTCTCAATAGCGCCTCGACTATAGCCATTCGCTGACGCTATCAGGAGAGTCCTCAAATAAGAACGCCACGCTTTGTAATGTTTGTATGAAGCAGTGTCTCTCCAATGCATGATTCTCTGGGAATAAGGATTAGCGTTGAAGAGAAGTGCAGTGCAATTTTCGCAAGCAGCGGAAATCGCTTGCTGCAACGAGCGGAGAAAGTGCAACGTGTAAACGCCCCTTGAACCAACAGGGATTCTGCTCCTTCTCTTTATACGGTGTCTTCATAATCTCATAGCAGTTTGATTTTACATTCACGGCAGCAAATGTGTTATCTGAGGCGTCTCTACAGCTCAAGGGGCATTTTATACGTCAGCGTCAATTGCCCACTGGCATTCTCATAGGCATCGCCGTATGTAAAGCCGCAGCCCATGGAGCCTGGAAGCACGGATTTTCTAAAAATGTCCATCTCCTTGTAGGGCGAACGACTGATCCGTTCTTCAATGGCGGATGTTGTCTTGGCCGAGCCGCGGGACAGGGTCAGCGTCGGAGACAGCTTCACCAGCATATTGCTTCCAAACACCAGCGCCACTGTCACCGGGAAAAACTTGCTGACGCGGCGGCGCGGCCATGCAGCACAGCTACTGCACGGATATTCCTTGGGGCGAAGCCCAACCCGGCAATCTGCTGATCGTCCATTGCAGCGGCGGTGCGAACGGCGTGGTTATTACTGGTTCGGCGGGATTTACGGCAGTGGCAAGTCCGAATTTGTTTAAAGCATAAAAACTACGGTGAGACACATTGCACAAAGCAATGTATCCCACCGGGAGAACCATGCTGCCCGTTCTGACAGGACGTACGTTTTTTGCAACAATGCACGTCTGAGTCACAGCTAGTACAAATCTCCATCTATCACTTCAAATAGATCCATCCCAGCGATTTCTTCATGCGAAAGTATGTTCTCAAGTACATAGCTATCTTCATTAGAATATAGAATCTACTGAAAGAACGTCTCATAACAAACTACGTTTTCCGTTTGATCTATCTGCGCTTCCGTGTCAGTTGCGTTTCCATTTGATGCAGCCACAGCAGGTGACAGTGCCGACAGCAGGAAAACTAAAAACAAAATATCGTTGCTTTGTTTTCATTTTTTCCTCCTGCTTTATGCGATGGAATTCTTATAGCTTATTCCCTCAATCCCTCCGGCTCCATTTGCGTTACGATCACGGCCTGTGTCGCAGCAATCGCTTCCTGCCACTGCTCGGCTCCGGGCGGGCAGGCCACATACAGAAGCGCCCCCTCCGGCTGCAGCGGCAGGTTGTGCCAGATGTTCGATATTGCAAACGGCAGCGGGGCCTTGACAGTGGCGCGGAGCTGATACAGCCCGCTGCCTTCTTCAAATCGGACGCCATACTTAGACGGACAGACGTAACCGTCCGCGCTCCAGCCGCGATCTATACACACGTCATCCAGCTTGACCCACGCATCGCTTCCCTCCGGCGCGATGGAGAACTCGTACCAGCCCACGTTGTCCGCGCCAAAGTAGAATTCCAGATCTTCGCAGACGCTTTCTCCAACAGGGGCGTCTGCGTTTGCGCTCAGGGCGGTAGTGCCGCATTTCTGACGGCGTCCCTCCGGCCAGTTTTTCGGGCATTCGCCGCAGCGGGCGAAGCTTTCCACCAGCAGCAGTTCTTCCCCCGCGCACCAGGCAGACTGCCACGCCGCTGATCCCGGCTGTCTGTACACCCGAAGCAGGGTGTGATCGTCCGTGATGCAAATGTCGTGCCATGTGGCCGTGACTTTGTTGGTTTCTTCCCGATGAAGCTGATAGCGCGTACCTTCCGCGTCTGCGTCAAGGGGAACGCGAAGCAGACGGTAGCTTTCGCCGTGGATTTTCTCGTTTTCACACAGGCCATCGCTTGCCTCCGCGCTCACGGCAATCCAATCCTCGCAGCCCTCCGGGGCAAGGAAATAGCTGGCCGCCTCCTCGTTCGGCAGGGCAACATAGCAGCAGTCGATGACCTCCGGCCCCGCTTCGGCGGGATCGCCCTCCTGGAAAAACCAGCTTTGCGGGCAGTCGGCGCAGCGCCGCATGGGCAGAAGCTCCGGCAGCTGCTTACCCGTCTTCGGGTCGCTTCCCACGACGAGCAGCGTTGTCTGATCCTTGATCTCAAGCGACCATAGCTCCTGCACCTCAGCGGGCGTCACCCCGACCGTCGTAGTCCTGAGCTGATAGCGTCCGTCTGCTTCATCCGCGAAGCGGAATCCGAACTTTGAAATATGCGAGGGCTGCTGATGCACCCGGCTGTGCTCCTCTGACTGGCCGCAGGTTCCCAGCCAGTGCGCCTCGTCGAGCTTCTGCCAATCGTCGCTGCCCTCGGGGGCGATGGAAAATTCATAATCGCCGATGTCCGCTGTGGCAAAGAAGAATACCAGATCGTAGTCCCCGTCGCTTTCAGGAGAGAGAAATGACGGATCTTCTGCCTGTTCCGGTTTGGCTGGGCGCGCTTGCGGCGTAGGCTGTGCCTCAGTGGGCTGCTCCACCCCTGGCGGTTGCTGCACAGCAATATCTAGCTGCGCACTACGACTTTGTTGATGGCAACCGCTCAGCATCAACACCGCAATCACAAGCAGCAGGAGACACATCACACTTTTTCGCTGCAGAGTAACGACTCCTATCATAGAACATACCTCGCGATCATTCTGTCTCATGACCTGTGCTGGTCAATCCTGGCATATTTCCGTAATAGCCACAGGCCAGACAAGTCCCCATACCACCGACTTGTGCGTAGTGACTTCCGTAAAGATAAGTCCCGCACGCTGTGCATAGTCGGTTTTTCACTGCCAATCATGACGCCTTTGTTCTGATACGGTATAGCAAATTCAATCTGGTATTCTGGCACGTACTCTGCAACATATTCTTGTTGCGAGTCATCAACGCTGGCAATCTTATTCTGCGTAGAAATAAAGATAGCTCGGTTGCCGATAGCCTGAACATCATCGGCTTCGCTCAACGTTTCACCTGTTAAGTGAATCTTCGCGCTGTCTGTTTCTTCATGAGCATAGGCAAATGCCGATAAGAGCATCGCTACAACCAAAAGCAGGGCAAAAATACGGATTTTCTTTTTCATAGTTGTCCTTCCTTTCATGGCATTCATTTGGTTCCATATTTTCCATTAGATACTGATTGATTAGTCTGTTTCGGGACTACGTCTTCTTTGTTTTGCCTGAGGAACACTGCATTCTGTCAGTGCGTAATCCAAAAGGTTATTTTTTTAGGCCTTCGTCTTCGAGGACGCAACATCCATGTGAAAAATCAGGCCCGCAGGGCTGGTGCGTGATCTGTATGTCAATGATCCGGTCGGGCTGTTTGGGGAACGTGAGCTGCGTCAGTTCCTGCGTGTCCAGCGCATAGCGGTAAACGTTCCAGATTGTCTTGCCCTCCGCCTGGCCGACGAAATACAGGGTATTGCCGTCCAAGGAAGGATAGAACATATGAACCTGCTGAATTCCGGGAATTGCCACATTCTCCACCTCCTGCGAGGTGATGTCCAGACGTTTGAGTGTACGCTTTCCACTGACCATCTGTGGCTCTGTTGTCATCAGAATGGTATTTTCATTCAGCCGTCGGGTCAGACAGATTTCAAAATCCTCCGTAAAAAACAGAGGTGTGACATTCTCAAATGTTGCGTCGATCAAAGAAATTGTTTTAGGCCGGATATGTGTCTCCGCCGCAACGCGGTGTGTCCGCATTTCCGCATCCGAGCAAGTGAGGATCAAAAATTCGTCTGCGTAATCGTCATAGGAGAAGGAGTGATGCCACGTATCGTCGTCGGCCTCATTTCGATAGGTAAACGTCTGGCTGTCAAGGTCAAACCGGGCGGGCTGACAGGTTGTGCAGAACTCCCGAGCCACATTGGCATAGAGCGTGCCATCCACAAAGAGAAGATCATTAAACGCATTTTTTCCATCCGTCAGCCGCTGGACATTTCCTGTTTTCAAATCACACGAATATAGGTTGTCATATGTCTCGTCCGGGCGTGCAGACGCGTAGTAGACGATCTGGTGTTCAAAATCCACCGTATTGGCCGGATACACATATGGGCCGATTGGCGTCTTGAAGATTACCCGAAACGCCTGCGACTGTTCATCGTAAGCATAGATGACTAGCTCCACGCCGTCATCCGTATTTTCGCCGTTGATGTTGTCTACCACAGTGACAAGCAGCGTCTCCACTAGTTCTGCGTCCGGGGCTCCCTCGGGCGTCTCGATCTCTGGCAGCGTCGGCTTTTCCGCCCCGTCTTCCGGTTCAGCGGCAGAGGCGTCCATGTTGGACGTCTGTTCCGATGAACCTGCTTCGTCCGGAAGGTCAAGGTCGGTGTTTGCGCTACACGCCGTCAGTAGCAGCAGCATAAGAAGAATGGCAATCAATTGCTTTACTTTCATGTCTCTCCTCCTGTTTCAAAAAGGGCATGACATCCGCCTCTCTAATCGTTTTTATCTGGCAGGGGCTGTTTGATCAGAAAACCGCTCGTGGTAATATCTCACATTATTTGCGTTATCTGTCGGCGCTCCATCCGGGGTTCCTGCAAGCTCGCGGATGTTGTCCTCGCCCCAAATGTCGATAATTGCATCGGGCAATGCGCCAACATCGGCCTGATAGTAGGTAAAGACCTCGTCGGTGTCCAAATTCCGAATCTGAACATTTTTGTCGCCCACTTTAGAATAATCATAGGCCATTTTGGTTGCGCAATCATATGGCTGCAACCGATTATTTCGGTTACCATATGTACCAATAAAATAAGTGGCTCGCCCTGTTCCAAGGAAATGCCGTTATCCTGCTTCGATTACCCGATTATATTTTCTTTTGCTATCCACTTAATTATGTTAATATCGTAGCATATGGGGACAATTAATTGAATACTCTAAAGAATATTTCTGGCGGAAATAAAAATGCACTCCTTTGGATTATTCCGGCTATCTCTTGCGGAAAATATAATTATTCCGCAAGGAGTGGTTGACATGGACAAGAGAATTGCTACAATAATCGGAATGAATCTGCAGCGTTTGTGAACACAGTATGGATTAACCCAAGAACAGCTTGCTGAAAAGGTGGGTATCAGTACATCATTTTATGCAAATCTCGAACGCGGAAATAAAGGCGTCAGTATTTCAGTACTATATGACCTAGCAAATTGCCTGGGCGTAAGTGTGGATTATCTGATATACCCAAACCAAGCTGATGCTCGCATCCGAAACCTTGAGACACTCTTGAGGGATAAGCCCGAATCGTTTATAATCGCAGTAGAACGTTTGGTTCAACTTTGTATTGAAGAATTTTCAAAATCGGAATAAAAAGTGTTGAGCAAGACTCTTGGCCAAGAAGGATATAACATGAGTTTAAATCAAGAAGAAGAGGAATATATCGAGCGACTTTACCGGGAGATGTACACCCGTCTGTGTATCTACGCGATGAGTGCACTGGGAAGCAAGGCACTTGCTGAAGAAGTTGTACAAGATACTTTTCGAATTGCGTGTATTAAGCCAGATGGATTGATGAGCAGTAAAAATCCACGTGGTTGGCTCATCAATACACTTAAAAATGTGATTCGTAATAGACGGCGAACTGAGGCTAGACTTAGTAATGCACTACTTGCGGCGATGTCTGCGTATGAGCCGCAGGCAAGCACAACTGTGGAGACAACAGAATTCATTGTTGCCTACTCAGATGCTCTAGGAGAAGAAGATTTTCAGCTTCTTGTAAATATCGTTGTTCGTCGATATACTATGTTGGAAGCTGCGGAAGAATTGGGAATTACGGTTGAAGCCTGCAAAAAGCGTGTGCAACGTGCAAAAAAGAAGCTTCAAAAAATAATTGAGAAAGATTTTTAATGTATGTCCCCAACAAACCAATTGTGTACATATAAAAACAAAGGGGGTTCACAGAGATGTCGGAATCCAAAGCGCATTTTTATCGAGATTTTTCAAAGTTTGACGAGATGAGCACGGAGGAATTGAACGAAATTTTACGTCAGGACTCTCAGCTCCCAGACGGCGAAGACTCCGATACTGATGCAATTTTATATATTATGGGGGTGATCGCAAAGCGCAATCAGGAGCTGCCGTCATCTGATTTCGGAGATGTCAATCACGCTTGGAGTTCTTTTAACAAAAATTATCGTTTTGCTTCAAGCGAAGGATGCTCGCTCTTTGATTTTGATGATGAGCCACAGCTGAATGGTACTTCCGACAAAACGCAAATCCTCCGGCCCGCACCGCGTTCAAATACGCGTCCACGCAAATGGGTTCTTCGCACAGCCCGCATCCTTGCGGCAGTCATTGCCGTTCTGCTGGCAACCTCTCTAACTGCTTATGCATTTGGGTTTGACTTATGGGGGGCAATCGCCAGCTGGACAAAGGAGACGTTTGGTTTCAGGTCAGCAGAATACACACAAACAGCTGTGCCTTCTTCCAAGAAAGAGATTCCCGCGCCGCTGACCTCTATTGCCAATGAGATGGAAATGCACGGCATACCTACGACGATTTTGCCAAGTTATCTTCCTGATGGGTTTGTGGAAATGGATGTCCAGTACAATGCGGTAACTCAGCCTGTGTCTCTTTATTGTCTTTTAGGGAATGGTGATTCTTCGATTACACTATTGTATACGGTATTTTCCGAGAATCAGGATCATTTACTGTATGAAAAGGACGCCATTGATCCTAAGCAATATGAATACAATGGGACAGTGTACTATATCATGACAAACAAGGGAGTTTATTTTGCAGCATGGACTGCGGACAATATCGAGTGCAGCATCGCGGGCGTTGAAACTTATGATGAAATCATTAAAATCATACAATCGATAGGAAGCGCAAAGCGATCTGATCGAGGGGATTGGCCTTGATGAAAAAACACACATTTTTTACGATGCTCTGCGTTCTACTAGTATTGACGGGCTGTCAGAAACGGCAAGAGCAAACGGATATCCGTCTGCCGGAATCGGAATCGGCAGTTACGGAAGAAACAATAACCGTGCCTTCGGAAAAACCAGAAGAAGCGCTGCCGGAAGAATCCAGCGCAAAACCAAAACAGGAGAGCGTTGCTCCGGATCTCGGCACCTACAAAGAGCTTCTGGAAGTCCTTCAAACGCTGCAAACACTGGAGGACTGGAAAAGCAGCCCGGAATACGAGATGATCACGGCGCAAAAGGAAAAAGTTCTCAGTCAACTGATTCGCAGCTTTTACCACGGGCAGGACAGCCTCAGTCTTCGGGATACCGCATGGGGCGACCGTGATCTGCCCGGTATGGCGTTTGAAGTATTCCGGAGTCTTCTTGGCTCGGAAGATTTGGAGCGGGAAGCCGAGACACCGCTCGAGTGGTTCCGGACGTGGTTTATCTGGGCGTTCGGACATATTCATGAAGCAGACGCAGAAGGACTGCAAGCACAGTATCCGGCTTCTTATGCCGCAATTTATTCGCTTATGGATCACCACGATACATGGGAAAATTCCGTTACAGCCAATTTGGACAGGGTCGGTCAGTACGACTTCGATCTCTACGCAGCGAGAGACCAGATTGTGTCCTACATCCGTAAAAATGAAGAGATCTGGCCGTTTTCGTATACGCTAATCCTGCGAGCAAGCAGCGCACCCTACGGTGCAGAGAGGCAGACACCCGGTGATCCGAATCTGTACGTCGACTTTATCTGGTGGCGCGTATGCGATGGTGGCTTGCGGGAGTATTTTGTCGTGCAGGAACTGACGCTCAACCCTGAGACAGGAGAATCGTCCGTATGGACTGTTCCGCGAAAGGATGGAGAAATGGAGCTTCATAATATTCCGGATTGGGTCGTGGATACATTGTTCGATGATTGAACAAAGGGGGGATTATTCCAAAGAAAGGTAATACGTCAATAGGAAACATATGTAGTAAAAAAACAGGAGGTTACTTATGAAGAAAATCACGGCACTCATTACAGAAATTGACTGGAGCTAATTCCAATGAAGCGCTTCTATTGCGTGATCCTTGCCATGCTTGCAGTTATCCTATATGCAATTGTTATGTCAGGCTGCAGAGCAATTTCGTCAAATGTCGAGGTGGCAACTCAGCCGGTGGTGGAGACACCACTGGCTGAGCATATCGGAAAGATGCGGCAGGGTTCTTTTATTAATGATGCCGAGGAGTTTGTTCGCAATATCTCAGTATTGCTTGAAGAAAAATCTCCCCATGATTATTCCGTAAGAAGAATTGAGGAAATATTACTAAACAACGAGTATTTAGAAGAATATTTCAAGGGCAATACTGAGCCATTGGCGTTGTATTGTTTTGAGTATATTATCAACCATGAATCCCTTTGTTATGTCAGCGATAATCAAAATGTGAGTTTTTCGGGAAACGATAAAGCAATTGCTCTAATTGCATGGGAGTTAATGCTTACATATGATGACACTGATTTAAATTACATAACATCGGCATCATCCTTGGAAAATTGGTTGTATTTTTTAAGAACTGGGGCACCTGTGAATTTTATCTTGGCGGAAAGTAATATAGATGACACCTACTATACTACGCACCCTATAGAGAAACAGTATATTGTAGCTATGCTTCGAGACCCAAAACGTATTTTTTTTCTAACAGTGAACTATCTTAGCGATCGAGAGTTAATACAAGAAACCAATTTGGCGTTTTACCGGCTTTTTTCGAGCGGGATTATGAATATGCAGATGACGATAATCCCGGAAAATACGACCATAGAAGACTTGCGCGCAAATTGCACAGAATTCTCCTATTGGGTCATTGACGAGAAAAATGGCGATATTATCCTAGAAATTACTTCTGATACTGGCAACCTAATTCAAGTAATAATTGAAAACGCGTCTTAATCAAGAGAGTGAAACTATTTGCTTAAAAGAATGATTCGGCATTATAAGGAACTTTGATGCCGCCACAAGCTCAAAATACAGAAAAGACTATCGAGAGTTTTGCAACTGGGACACAATACAAGATGACGATGCGTGTATTCAAGCCCTCTGGAGCGTATACAACCACAACGAAATATAATTGTAGCAGAATTAGCATGGATAAATATGAATTCACCGAAACCGGCCTATACAGAATTGTTACTTACGCAAAACCGACATCCGAAAACGATGTTGCAAACAGCCATCAGTTCTATATTCGTGTATATTAATTTTTGGAGATCATTTAGATATGGCAAAAAAACATTTGGCAGCTGTTTCGCTTCTCATTGTGTTGATTTTTGGTTTAACATCTTGCGTATGTCGTTCCTCTGATACGGCAATATCAATGCCTGTGTACGATAAGCCGGCAAGCGCTACAGCCAATACCAGAACAATGCAGGACGAAACAGTGACGAAATCCTCATCTGAAAAATCCTCCGAAGCAACCACGGAATCCGCTCAGAGTGAAGATGCGTCCGCTCTGATATTCCCAAATCCTTGCTCTGAGCAATTTGATTTATCAGAACGGGACGCGGTGCTATTTGATGCCGCTGTTGCCGCACGGAATCGAACACCGAATGCGGACATTTGCATCCCGGAAATTGGGGTCTATGGCACATACGAAGAAGCCGAAAAAACCGTTATTGTGTGCCACGTGTGCTATCATTTTTATTATGGCTGCGATGGTACGGAACATTATACGGACAGCGGCGCTATGCAGGCACCAGCAAAAGCAGTGTTGGAAGTATCTGATGATATGCTGCATTGCGTGTCCTTTGAACTGGTGCCGAATGGTGCTGGAACCAACGTGTGGGCAAAAGAGTTCTGTGGGCCTTTGACAGATTTGGCAAGCTACTTCCTTTCACCTGAACAGGATGAAGAATGGCCGCTGGAAAATACAATGCCATCTTCAGAACAGCTGTTCCGTGAATACATAGAAACATATAAGAAATACACATAGTACAATTGCTATATGCTTACGCCGATGCATAACGGCAGCAGTCTTCTCTTGGTCGCTGGCCAACATATCAATAACGGCCAAACAGTTAAGTGTAGTTTTTGTGTCTTATAGAGTCTTGCTTTGACGAGTCCCATTATGCTCCTGCGGGAAACCCATTGTGCAATCAAGAAAGTGTCCGAATTCGTGCAGAATCGCGCTGGCCTCGAAAACGTAAATCCGCTTCTCTGTGTATGCCGCCGCGCCGATGCAATTCACGCCGAGCTTGCGGCTGAGAGCTGTGAGGTACTCCGTGCCGATCACGAACGTCCAGCCATTTTCGTTGAAAGCGTCGAGGATCGGCTGGGGGATTTTGCGGAGTTCCAACAGGAATGTGTTCACATTCCACTGTATCAGATTTTCCACTGTGACCGGTGTATCGGGCGGCGTGACGGTCAGGTTCTGCGTCAGGACGGCATGAAGAAGCTGTGCGGCTTCAGCGCGTGTGACGAGTTCCGCTGCAGTCTTGTTCTCAGCACAAAGCCCAAGCTTCTTGCCGACGCGCAGGGCGTTTTCACCGGGAGAAAGCCAGTCAAGACTGTAGAGCGTCGTGTCATAGAGCGGGATTCCGGCTGCCGCGAATACAGTCCGATAGAGTTCACCGCGGCAGATAAAGCCGTTTTCGTCCCCAACCGCAGTCGGGTCTAACCAGCTGCTGTGGACGGCAATCTGGACAGCATTCGCCCCCACTTCCTGCCATGAAACGCCTTCCGGCTCGGTGTCAAACGCGCGGCAGAGCATCGTCGCCCACTGGCTGACCGTGATCTTCTCGTTCGGTGCGAATCTGCCGGATGCCATCCCTCTCAGAATGCCAGCGTCGGCAAGATATGAAACGGCTTCCGCGTAAGTTGCTTTCTCCGACACGTCCGTAAAGCCTGTGGAAAAAGCAAAAGCCGGTACCGTCAGCAGCATCGACAGCACCAGCAGGATGGATATAAATTTGATCTTTCGCATAGAGATTCTTCCTTCCTGAATTTCAGATTTCTCTTTTCTGTGTTGGTTCTCAGCTAGAGTTGGTCCTTCAAGCTGCGCCGTGGTGTCGCAGCGCTGGTGACAGCAAACGCGCGGACGTTCCCCTTGGCGGGGAGCGTCCGCGTTGTTATTTGTCCTCATTTATAATGTATAAGTTTGACGTGCAGCTTCCGTTTTCTCGGTGGCGGCGCTGGCGTTGGATGTATCCGGCGCATTCTAAATCGTTCAGCGCACGCTGCACGGTGCGCGGCGAGAGATGCAGGTCACGAGCTATGGTTTTCACGCCCGGCCAGCAGCTCCCGCCGCCGGCTCGGTCGCGGAGGTACATATAGACGGTCCGCGCCCGGTGCGGCAGGTCGGGATCGGCGTAGATGGAGCCGAAGAAACTCATTTCTCGGCATAGCTGCTCATATAGTCATCCGCTTTCGGTACTGCGGGCGGGCGCATCTGTGTCATGGATTTTCTTTTAATGTTCATCAGCAGTTCCTCCTTCCCCGCATAATAGATCTCGCGCTGGGCGCGCTCTGGCGTTTGATATGGTTCTTCAAACTTGATGCCCCATTTGAAATATAATTGCAGCTTCGTGCGCATCGGGTGTGTGCCGGTTTTCATGACAACAAAGTCTCCCTTTGGGAGACTTTTCAGCTCGTCCGGTGAGAGTAACGCACGCTCTGCCATCTGCAAGCTCTGGCTGTTGCTGTCCTTCCCCTTACTGATGGAGCCGGTCAGAACCGTCCGGCTGCCGAGGGCTTTAGAGAGCGTTTCTGCCGTCTGACTGTTCGGCGCGAAGCCGCCGAAGATCGTGTCCTGACAGTTATCGGCTATGATCTCCGCGCCCTCTTTTCCGTAATTCTTTTCAAGCTGCGCGAGACTCTGGATGATCGGCACGAGCGTCAGCTTGCGGCTTCGGCCTG